>Ga0209051_1000615_pt1 | contig 41084 bp, 44 predicted proteins | sample AraplaCvi_mMS_r2_2_FD_184286 | JGI IMG/M metagenome (GOLD analysis project Ga0209051, IMG submission 184286) | Arabidopsis root microbial communities from North Carolina, USA - plate scrape MF_Cvi_mMS_r2 (SPAdes) (version 2) | ecosystem: Host-associated > Plants > Roots > Endosphere | place...
GCACTCGTCGTGCCAGGCCGATGGCGCGCTGATTAACCTAGGGATTTCGGATCAATCCGCTTTCGCCAGGGGTCCCAGCGCGACAGCTTTGTCAGATTTGCGACAAAGGGTGTCTGCTGCGCTCGGTAGGTCGCAACATCTGCCTTTTGGTCGTCCCTTAAATCGGGAGTAAACTTGTCCGAGCCCTGGCCCCCATGTGGCGTAGTCCGCCTTTCCCAGCTTCAGGTTCTTGAGACGCAGAGCAGCCATTCTTACTTCCTTTTCGTGTTCGAACCGTCCGAGGTGATGCCGCGACATCGGACGCGGCTGGTTCCGTCGCAGCCCAAGAACAATTTTCAAGCGCCGTGCCAATTGAGCTGATTGATGGGGCAGAACGGAAGTTCGTGCTGCTGCAAACACTTAGAGGGATTAAATACCGGACCGAGGAATCCTAAAGCGTGTCACGAAGCCGACAAAGGAGACGACAATGTCGCACATCTGTCGTGAGGCTCCTGAAGAAGCCGCGGAATAGAAGCGCCAATGCGCAAGCACTTCTTGGCCGAATGAGCCGCACTTGATGCAAATGCTGGCAATGGAAAGCGGCGCGGTGCTTTAGCGAAATCTTTTGCGGTTAAAAATCTCGCAAGCAGTGTTGCACCCCTGCCAAGCGCATGCAGCCACCTGTGTCGCAAACCCGACAAACTGTCGAACTGTGGACCACTAGCGAAGTCCACCCGCCGCACAATCGGCCTGGCACGGCGAGTGCTAGGACCGAGGTACCAAGACGACGGTGCTCGGAGCCAGGAATCTGGCTGCTGACAGGTAGTCACCTAACGTGTGAAGGAGGAGCTATGGCCTCGTTACTTGAAATTTATTTTACGTCATCCTTATCGACGGCGAGGCTGCTTCTGACGACCTGCGCAAGGAACTCGTTTCCTGGGCACGCAGAGAGATCGGCTCGATCGTCACGGCCCAGTTCGCGCCGGACCTGCCGAAGACAACTTCCGCGAAAATCATCCGCCGCATCCTACGTAAGATCGCCGAGGACAAATGCACGTAGTTCGGTGACGACGCATCACCTGATCGACAATCGGCTGAACCGAAAAGGCTAGCTGCCGATACGACAGATGAGCGCGATTATGCTTGGACAGCTGTCGTGACAGTACCTTTGTGTCTGCGCGTCTACATCCACCTAAGGAGCCCCATGCTTATCGACTCGATTTCTATTGGCAAGAACCCGCCGGACGACGTGAGTGTCATTGTCGAAGTTCCGTTCGGTCAGCCGATTAAGTATAAAAGGAACAAGGCATCCGGTGCACTTGTTGTCCAACGCTTCCTCTCCACGCCAATAACCTATCCGGGCAATTACGGCTTTGTGCCGCACACGCTGTCAGAAGACGGCGATGCGATCGACGTCTTGGTCGAAGACACTCGACCACTCGTTGCGGGCTGCGTCAAAAATGTGCGTCCGATAGGTGTTCTGGTCATGGAAAAGGATGGCGGTAAAGACGAGAAGTTAATCGCGGTGCCGATGGCGAATTTGACGCACCTCTACGACAAGGTTGAGAACTACACCGACCTGTCGGGAAGCTCCCTGCCTCAGATCGAGTACGTTTTCGCGTACTACAACGATCTGAAGCCCAGCACGTGGGTGAAGATAGACGGCTGGCAGGACGTCAATGCGGCAAAGAATATGATTCTTGAGCCGGTAGGCCGCTACAATTCAAAAACATGATCGCCAATCGCGAGACCTGCGAGAGTCGTCGACGGTCGAGTTGGAGCATGCTAAGTCACGGGATTACGGACAACCTATAACCGATTACTGGCCTAAGGTTCCATAAGATAGATTGCGCCGCAAATTTGTGTAGCCGGGTACATTCTATCTCGAACTGCAACAAAGGCGCTAAGCTGCCTGCTTTTCGGGAGCCATGGTTTGATCCGTACCTTTTCGCATTTGAGTTTTGACGAACGCCGATCGATTTCCAGGATGTTGGATCAGAAGTTTAGCCAGTCTGAGATCGCCAGACGCCTCGGCCGGGACCGTGCGACCATCTCCCGGGAGATAAAACGCAACTACTGGCACGATCAGGAATTCCCCGATGCCGAGGGCTACTGGGCGATGACCGCCAACGACATGGCGCGCGACAGGCGCCGGCGGATCGGCAAGCTCTTTCGTCGCGAGGATCTGCGGAACGAAGTGATCGGAAAGTTGGAATCCGGCTGGTCGCCGGAACAGATTGCTGGACGACTGAAGATCGAACCAGCGGCCAAGGCAAGCGTCTGTCACGAGACGATCTACCGGTATGTCTATTCACCAGAAGGACAACGGCAGCAACTCGCGCGGCTTCTCCCGGAACGGCGGAGAAAGCGCCGGCCGCGATATGCTCGCAAGCCGCAGAATCCAGTCTTTCCAGATGAGCGTTCGATCAAACATCGGCCGGAAGCCATCAACGATCGCAAGGAATTCGGTCACTGGGAAGCCGATCTCATGATCTTCGAAAGGGTTCAGGGCAATGCCAATGTGGCAACGGTTGTTGAGCGGACGAGCCGGTTCACCATGCTGTTCAAGAACAACGACCGGCAGTCCAAGCCGATCATGGAGCGGCTCATCGACGTGCTCAGCCCCCTGCCCAGGCATGCCCGGCAAAGTTTGACGTTTGATCGCGGATTTGAATTCGTCTCCTGGCGGCGACTGAAGCAGGGAATGGGAACCGATGCATGGTTCTGCGATCCGTCTGCGCCCTGGCAAAAAGGCTCCGTTGAGAACATGAATCGGCGGATTCGGCGTTACCTGCCGAGGGATACTGCTGTCCTGTCAGTTCCTGATGAATCGATACGATCACTGATCGATCGGTTGAACAGTCGCCGAGAAAATGCCTTGGTTTCCGCACCCCAGCTGAAGTGTTCAGGCGTGAAGTGAACAAATGACGGCAAGCTGGGGCGGAGGACGGATTTTATGAATGATCCTGCGGTGATTGCGCGGCGAGAGAAAGCGTTATTAGGCAGCCAGCGGCAGAATAGAGATCGTCAATGCACGCCGATATCGCTTTGCGTATCCGATCCCAACTGCAGGCAAGCTGCCCAAAGTAGCGTCTTGTGGAAGGATCCATCCTGCAGAAGAGTGAGCCCCTCTCGTGCCTCGTAGAGCAAGCCGAGCCAGCATAAGCGTTGGAAGACGCCATACTGAAGATCGGATTTCAACTCCCAGGCTTCTATGGTCATTTCGGTGTCCGACAAAGGCGCCAGCTCTGGATAGAGGATTTTCACAACGTCCATTGGCGCGCAACCTTTTCTGGCCTTGATATTGAGAAGATTGAGGAACATGCGCCACCAGCGTAACCGCGCTCGGACCTCCTCTTCCCGCTCGGTGGCGTGGACATAGGAATAGAGATAATCCGTGGCGACCAGATCGAAGAAGGCTTGCGGGTTCACCAAAAACTCCCGGCCGCGTCTGGTTGGCAGCAGCACATCCTTTTTCCGACGAAGAAGCTTCAGATGACGGGCCATGTCGCGCACGACCCAAAGCGGCGGCATGTCGCTTTCATTGAGCACCTTGTTCATGCTGTAGAGGTCCTCGGCTGTGAATCCTGGCCAGAGGAAGTGCACAGCGGCCCAATGCACGAACTTGCGGTTCATGGCGCCGGTCGCCGTCAATCCTATGCCACCCTCACCGTCAGCATAGGCAACCGAAAGAAGCATGCCGCGAAGAAGTGGTGACAGCGCGGCGATGTCGACGTCACCTTGCAGGTTGATTTCCGGAAGCATCGTGCGGCTTTGATCCCCAACTGCGCCATGCAAGTCCCAGCGAGTATCGAGCGGTAAAAGAACAATTGCTAGTGAGAAAGCTAAAGCCGAAGGGTGCGTCATCACCCGCCCCCGCTCCGCCCTTTCAACCCGGCCCAGCCGGTCGGATCGAGGGCTGATCTCCTTGCCCTGTAGTAGCCTTTAAGCCCTTGTTGCATTTACATTAGAAGTCACACCGCAAAGTTAAAGTGTCCTGTTTCTGCAAAGTTGGAATGTCACTCTCCCCTTGTTTGATGACCTGGGAGATTGCGGATGGGACTGATTGCGATGAGCAGATCGTGATCTGCAGCGGATCGAGATTCTATCGAAAGTGATCGCCGGCCGGATGACGATGGTGTCGGCGGCACATGTGCTTGATCTGAGTACGCGCCAGGTGCGTCGTCTGCTGGAGCGGATCAACACGGGTGGTGCGGCGTCGATCCGGCACAAGGCGATCGGCCGACCGTCGAACAACCGGATCAGCGACGGTGTTCGGGATTACGCCGTGACGTTGGTTCGCGAACGCTATGCAGACTTCGGACCAACCTTGGCGGCCGAGAAGCTTGCCGAGCGCGATGGGTTGCGGGTGTCGCGCGAGACGTTGCGCGGCTGGATGGTGGATGCGGGCCTGTGGCTCTCGCGCAAGCAGCGGCGGACGTTTCATCAGCCGCGCTTGCGGCGTGAAGCCTATGGCGAGCTGGTGCAGATCGACGGGTCCGAGCATCGCTGGTTCGAGGACCGCGGTGATCCATGCTCGCTGCTGGTGTTCGTCGACGATGCGACGGGCAAGCTGATGCAGTTGCGCTTCGTGCGCTCGGAAAGCGCCTTCAGCTATTTCGAGGCGCTGGCGCTTTACCTGCGCGATCACGGCGCGCCTGTGGCCTTCTACTCCGACAAGCATTCGGTGTTCCGGGTGGCGAAGAAGGAGGCTAAGGGTGGCCAGGGCATGACCCAGTTCGGGCGGGCGCTTTGTGAGCTAAACATCGAGATTCTCTGCGCAAACTCAAGCCAGGCCAAGGGCCGCGTCGAGCGGATGAACCGGACGCTGCAGGATCGGCTGGTCAAGGAATTGCGGCTGGCCGATATCTGCGACATGGAGGCAGGCAATGCGTTCCTGCCTGACTTCATAGAGCATTACAATGCGCGGTTTGCGCTCGCCCCTACCCGGTCCGATAATCTGCATCGGCCGATGAATCTTGCGTCGGACCGGCTGAAGGAGATCCTGTGCAAGCGTGAGCAGCGCTATGTCGGGTCGCAGTTGACGTTTTCGTTTGAGCGCCAGCGGATCATGCTGGAAGAGACCGAGGTGACGCGTGGCCTGGTTGGCCGCTATGTCGAGACCTATGCCTATGCCGATGGCCGGCTGGACGTGCGCTGGAAAGGTCATTCCCTGCCCTACAAGACGTTCGACAAGGACCAGCGGGTGACGCATGCGGCGATCACCGAGAACAAGCGGCTCGGCGATGTCCTGGCCTATATCAAGGAGCGTCAGGACCAACTGCCGGCGCCCAAGGTCAGGACCAACAGCGAGAAGAATGGCTACACGCCGCGGGGCCGCAAGCCGGGTCGGAAGACGGATTTCATGAACGATCCCGCCGTCATTGCCCGACGGCGACAAGCGCTCTCTGACCTCGATGCGGCGGAATGACTGGCTGCTCCAACTGTCAAAGCTAAAGCCGAAGGGAAGCATCTCACCCGCCCCCTCCCTTCCCTTGCAACCCGGTCCAGCCGGTCCGCTCGGGGGCTTGCCTAAGCGCAAGTGGACATGCCGAGTGTCGCATTTCTAAATGGCTGAAGAAGCGCCCAAAGTGACACTTCTACTTTGCACACAAACGGACATTCCAACCCTGCCGCCACAACTATTGTAAGGGGGTACATTCTATTTCCAATTGCGACATGCCAGTAATTTCAACGGCTTCACTTTGGAGATTTTGGCATGTCTCGATGCTATTCGCAGATCACCCTCGCCGATCGCCGACGCCTGCGTCACATGGTGGCGGCAAAAGTTCCGGTAAACGAGATGGCACTTCAGCTTGGCCGCCATCGTTCGACGATCTATCGCGAGATCCGACGCAACGCGTTTCGCGATCGCGAACTACCGGACTATGACGGTTATTACAGCACCGTTGCGAACGACACTGCCAAGGACCGACGTCGCCGGCTGAGAAAGCTGCGGCGCCACTCGACGTTGTGCACAGAGATCATCAACAGTTGGAGGCTCGCTGGTCGCCGGAACAGATTGCCGGGCGCCTGCTGTCGGACGGCCTCAGTCGAATTCGCGTTTGTAAGGAGACAATCTATCGCTTCATCTACAGCAAGGAAGATTATGGGCTTGGTCTCTATCAGTATCTACCTGAGGCACGCCGAAAACGTCGTCCAATGCGCTCCAGGAAGCCGCGTGACGGTGCGTTTCCAGCCACGCACCGCATATCCCAACGGCCCGATTTTGTTGGAGATAGACCGCTCGCATGCTCGAAGTTTCACGTATGTCGGAGGATCCTGTGGGTGAAAGACTCAGTGCCTCTAACCTGACATTCCGAACGAAGCAGCGCCGTCGAGAGATAGCTGTCGAAAGCGAATTTCAGGCTTCCAAAGTGTTCGAAAGTCGCGGGCCGTAGATGACGTTATCTTTGACGTGCGATCGGCCATGCTAGTTCTCCAGGTACTGTTGTGTTTAGATAAGGACAGGCACGGGATTCCCTTGCCCATCCCATCCACTACTCATAGTCGAGCCTTGCTCAGATTGAAGTACCAGTTGTATTCGTTGAACGGTACCCCCTTACCAAAGTCGAAGGTCTCCAGCGTCTGCCGCGCTGCCGGTGTCAAGTCGGACCAACTGACCGCAGGCTGTAACCCGCCGCGAATCTTAGTGTCAACGACTGAAGGGTTGAGCGGGAACGGGTTCCGCTGATAGCCGACCAGCGGATGTGTTCCGTGCATGTGGGGATTTTTCTCGCGGGTGTAATAGCCATGGCTCGAATAGCTGATCGAGATCAACCGCGCCTCGATATCGAAGGCCTCCGTCCAGACGATGATATTCTGCCAACCATGCCGATGCCCCAGATTGCCAGCCCCGTCGACGTTCTGCTCCTTAGGAAAGTACCACGCGTACATTGTTGCACACTGGCCTCTAAATTTTTCCGATCTCACGTAGACCTGCCCGATGCTGCGTGAGCAATGGCCGTCCATCGCTCCCGACGGTTTCAGACCAGCGCCGATGTTGCCTTCGGCATCCACGGCCGGGAAAGGCACACAGCCAGTAAAGACCTTGAGATAAGGCTGGAAAGCCTTGAGGTAGCCCGAGGTGCTGTCGGGAAACCCTTTCACATCATCGTGATCAATGGCACGAGCGTGCGCCGACCGCCATGGCACGCAAAGGGAGAGCAACCCGGCGAGCACCGTCCTGCGATTTGGGTCAATGTGGACCGGCATTTTGTTTCCTTTCTGTTAAAGGGCGAGCGTATTCTGGGATGTAGTGGATTTGCCAATGCCTCCCTTTCCGTAAAACCCGATCTGACGCAGAGCAGTCATAATTACTTCCTTTTCGTGTTCGAACCGACCGGGGCGATGCCGCGACATAGGATGCGACTAGTTCCGTCGCAGCCTGAGAACAATTTTCAAGCGTCGTGCCAGTTGAGCTGTTTGATGGGGCAGAACGAAAGTTGGTGCTGCCGCATACACTTAGAGGGATAAAAATACCGGAACAAAAACTCCATGGCGTGCCACGAAGCCGCCAACGATAACGACAATGTCGCACATATGTCGTGAGGCTCCTGAAAGCGGTAGATGAGCAAGCACTTGGCGCATGTACTTCTGGGTCGAACGGTGCGTGATGCCGCCGCCATCCTGCTCGAACCGCAAAGGGAAAGTCGGGTGTATCGACAGAGAGCGGTTGCTATGGCGACGGCCGGGGGTTCGGGCTAGAAGCCGCGCGGCTCCTTGGTCATACGCCGCGACAGATCGGCTACCCTTTGCGCCAGCACGGAATCGAACGGCCAGTCCTCAAAAGGAGATCTCGGCGCAAAGAGTAACCGATCTGTCGCCGCCAGCAGACGCCCGAAGATTCTAGATCTCGCGACGGACGAAGTCAGCCACAAGTGGCTCTGTCACACTCCAGACCAAGCCCGTAGCAAAGAGGTTCGAAAAGGAACGAAGAAGGGGCATATCCAGCTAAAAAGTGGAGTTTCTCAAACTGGCACCGCTCTTGCTCGAGGAACTGAGCTTTCAAGCGCCATAGGAGTTCGTGATGTCCAGAGGGATGAGTGCGTCACCACCAGCACTGAACCTGAGGGGTAAACCCTTGCTTACACCAGCGCAACCCAGAATAGGTTCTCTTCCGATGAATGTAATTGCAATTCCGGGCTCGCTTCTCACCTCCGCATCCCTCGCCTCCGCTAGTACAATCAGCGGTCACGCGCAAGAGAACTGGGAAAGATTCAATGACGCCTGCGCCTTTGAACGCGCCCTGTACGTTAACATCTTGACGTATGCCGAATACGCCCACTGGCCGGATGAGGCGGTCCTGCTTCTCACCCAGGTGCAGACCGTTATCGTTAGCCTCTGCAAGTATATACCAACGTTCTGGTCTTAGTGTGCACAAGTCTCAGCAATGGCATCGCGACGTTTATAGCTCATCCAGTCGTGGCCGCCGCGCGTCAAGATGCGAATGCGGGTCGGCTCGATAAGGACCGAAAGGCGATAGCCATCCCATTTCACTTCGAAAGCCCATTGCGGCCCTTTGGGCGGCTTTGGCTTCAGAAGCGCCAGACACGGCTCAATGCGATCCGGTATGGGGTCGAGGGGAAGGTTTGGCTGAGCAGGATCTCGCGGCTTGCGTGGCCGGGAACGAACGGGCCGATCAGCATCCCGCAAGAGCGGCTTTGATTTTGGCGGCTTTGTCATGCCTCCATCCCATCAGCAACGTCTTAAAAAGCAATTGACTAAGATTGATGACTCGCATCCGGATGAGAACATAATAAGAACATCCCGGCGAGGCGGCCGCCAATCTGAAAATCTGTACTGAGGAGAAACGACGATGCTGGAGCAATCGGCCGTCAGCGAAGCCGTGCATGATGAAGATGAGATGGACCTTTCCGGTCTCTATTGGACGCCACCGGGCGAAATGCAGCGGGAGGACGCGCATAGGAACTTAGCGGAAGCGATTGCCGGAAGGCGACCGGATCAAGTCAAGCTCTTCAGCGCCAGCGCTTTTGAAATACCTTCGGCCTTCCCGGCTGGCTTCTTTGATGTAGCTATCGACATGGCTACGCATGAAGCGTGTGGTGTTTACAGAGCTTATCGTGACAACAACGACTATGCGACGAAGCCGGAATGGTTCTCCCGCAAACTGAAGGCTTTAGAAGAAGGGATCGGTGCGTGCAGTTGGTTTTGCGACCCAAGTGCGCCTTGGCAAAAAGGGACCGTCGAGAACAGCAACAAGCGCATTCGACGCTTCCTGCCGGGCACCACAGATCTGGCAGTTGTGTCGCAACGCGACCCACCTCACGCGTCATGTCAACGACCGCGCAAATGCCTCGGATACAGGACGCCGACCGAGGTGTTTATGGCGCATTTGCACGAAGATAGGTGATCCCCTACTCTGCAAAACAGGCGTGATGCACTTGGGTTAGCTTCTTCAGGGTTATTTAGTAATGCGACACATAGGCCAGTTAGAGATGCGACAGTCATGGCGCTGACGGTCTCGTCTCGAAGAAGCGCGGCCGTCCGAGCAACCGGCGCCACAGTGAGGGGTTTCGCAAAGCGGCGCTAGACCTGATCCGCGAACGCTATCTCGATTTTGGCCCGACGCTGGCGGCCGAGAAGCTGATCGAACGCCACCGGATTGCCATCAGCGAATCTTCCAACCGCGCGGCCGGCGTGATTGTTTCGGCGAACTCGTTCAGATCAACGGCTCGCTTCATTGGTGGTTCGAGAACCGTGGCCGCAAATGCGCCCTGCTCGTTTATATCGACGATGCCACCGGCAAGCTGTTGCATGTGCGCTTTGCGACTTCAGAGAACACCTTCGACTATCTGCACGCGACGAATGCTTATTTGCAGCAATGGGGCAAGCCGATCGCGTTCTACAGCGACAAGCATGGCATCTTCCGCAGCACGCATGCCTCGATGACGGACCGGACGAGCGGTCTGACACAATTCGGTCGGGTGAATCAGGCGCACCAGTTAGCCTCTATCAGCCTGCAAGTCGCGCTTCGCCATGAATTCACAGTAATGCAAATGGTGCAAGGTAGCTTCGGGCTTCAGCGGATTTCGAGCCTCCGGCTCGAGCAAGAGGGTGCTTCCTTCGATAGAATAGAGTTGATGATGCTTCCTCAAGCCAGACATGGAAGGCTTTGCCTGGATTGGTACGATTAATACGCCATTGAGCAGCGAAGGCGGACCAAGCTCGGTTACGCTCCAACCGGTTGAGACTAAGAGTTGCACGAGCTTCGGGTGCGTTTCGACGATCACCGAGGTTATGCCGGCAACAAGGCAAAATTCCATCACGCCGGTCATCAAGACATGTGACGCCGATACCCCATTTATTAGAATTTGACCCTCCGCGACAATACATCGGGTCCACTCGAATATCTCGGGCGAACGCGGCCATGCTTGCCCTTTCACGATCTGCGGATAAACATCCGATAAGAGATGAGGTTCAGTCGTCGGGAGCAATCGCGTATATCCCACGACAGTGTCTTTGAAGAACAATGCAAGGTGCAGCGCACGGTCGTGATCGAACTGGTCGATTTCCAATCCATCATTTCTACGAAGCGCCTCCCAGCCAAGCCTTTCCACGAATTGCTCGTGCCGAAAGCGCCAAATTTTCTCCATTGCTTGCCCGTGTGATTCGTGGCGACCGACGTAAAATCTTATCATTCTGCCCCCCATCATAGTGCAAGAATGCATTAGATCCCCGGTCGTTTAAATGAGTGAAATTACCTAGTTTTCACGCGTCGCCGGCCAACGCCGTCGTCGATGGTCCTGCCCAGGAGGGCGTTACTTTACCGAAGGATTCCGTAACGAAAACTCTCCGCTATCATCTGCGCCGAATTGACTACATCGAGCTTGCGTTGAACATTGAGTATCTCATTTTGGATGGTTCTATGCGAGCGGCCTAGAATTGCCGCGATCTCCACCGCTGTCTTGCCCGCAGCGCACCACTGAATGATCTCGCGTTCACGCGCAGTTATTCTTAAAAGGCGCCTGTCTTGGGAGCTCACGTTTTTCGTTAACATGCTGCGCACTGTGTTATGGGCGTAAATTGATATGATATGTAGCGCTCCTCTGGCAGCTCGCGACAGATCCACCTTCTCTGACCCGAAAGTGATAATTGCTTGAAAGCCGTCGGCGGTATGCAGGGGCACACTGTAACCATCCTTCATTTTGAACTCTCGGGCCTCCATCATAATCCGGCGCGCATGACGGCCGAGCTCTTGACCCTGCAGTGCTTCCGACCACACAAAGGCACCGTCTTGCATTTTACTCAGATGGATCACGGGATCGGCATGGACGTAATTGCCCGTTGAATAACGTTCAAACCACTCATAGGGCCATGCGTTCAATAAGAAATACGGATCGATGCGCTCCGTAGGCAAGGGTATGCCGGACATTGCAAAACAACTAAAACCAAAGTGGCTCGCTGTTCTGTTCAATGACATCAGGATATCCTCACTGCTCTTCGCTAGTGCAGCGTCTGATATAAAGTCGAACATTACATTTGCCGTTGCCAACGCCTCGCTGTCCACTCTTCCCTCCAGGACATGCTACTCAAGGCAGCATTTTTCATGGTCGCTTCCGGTAGGAGCTAACTCTCCGAGTAGCCACTGTAGACGAAAAACCCAGCGAAGAGGAGCCTTGTCTGTATCTTTGGCAAAGTTGCCCAGACAACGAAACCAGGTCAACAGCTCCGCCTTTGCTTATAACAATGTACTTTGCAAATGGCCCGGACCTGATGTCAGAGCTGGCTTGACCTAGTACAAAGTAGCATCGGGCTTCAGCGGATTTCGAACCTCCGGCTCGAGCAAGAGGGTGTTTCCTTGGATAGAATAGAGTTGATGATGTTTCCTCAAGCCAGACATGGAAGGCTTTGCCTGGATTGGTACGATCTCGGGTGAACGCGGCCATGCTTGCCCTTTCATGATCTGCGGATAAACATCCGATGAGAGATGAGGTTCAGTCGTCGGGAGCAATCGCGTATGCAGCGCACGGTCGTGATCGAACTGGTCGATTTCCAATCCATCATTTCTACGAAGCGCCCCCCAGCCAAGCCTTTCCACGAATTGCTCGTGCCGAAAGCAACAGATTTTCTCCATTGCTTGCCCGTGTGATTCGTGGCGACCGACGTAAAATCTTATCATTCTGCCCCCCATCATAGTGCAAGAATGCATTAGACCCCCGGTCGTTTAAATGAGTGAAATTACCTAGTTTTCACGCGTCGCCGGCCAACGCCGCCGTCGATGGTCCTGCGAAGTGATAAGGAGGGCCTAAAGGTGTCGAGCAAAAGAACGGATTGGTCGTCCGGCGGGGATTGCCGGCTATCATCGCCACGAAGGCGTTGAAGCTGCGGCGACGCTCGCGGACCTATACCGTTCAATGCGTTGGTTCGCAAACTTCTTTAAACCGTCGTTCAAACTCCTGGAAAAGCGGCGTGATGGCGCATTGGTCAAGAAATGGCAGCTACCGATGTAAGTTGGGTTGGCGATTTGCAGTAATTTTATTCACACGGTGTAGCCGTCCTAGCCAGGTGGTATTCCTCGACGTCGTGTTGCGCGGCAATGTGCTGCAAAATGCAATCAACGACATCGGTATCGCGTGTATCTTCATTCTGAGGAACGACAAGCCAACCACGTTCGCAAGCCATCTCCTGCAAGACGGTCTGAATCTTTGTCTGATAGGCGCAGTAAGCGTCGCGCGGATTGCCGCGATAACCGTCCCAACGCCCAATCTCGGTCTCTTTGAAGACCGTGCGCCGGTGCCAAGATACATGCGGCTCTATCTCCAACAGGACGACGAGATCAGGCTCGGCAGCCCGATCGAAATAATCGAGAAGCTGGGCTCTGTCGATCTTCGCTCGGCAATGCGCTTTGGCGACCACTCTGAACTGCGAACCGTCCATAACGGTGATGAGATTGCCAAACCTTGGCTCTCTGCGAAGCATTTGGCCCACGGCAGAAAACCAGGATGCGAGCAAAAACAAATAAAAATGGGTTCCTAGCAGGTCAATCTTCGGTTCGCCCTGTTCAGGCCAAATGATTTCCTTTAGCAGTCGAAGCCGACTATCAGTGAAAGCGTCTCCGAACTCTATGTCGCTCTTATTCAAATAACGGGCCAGATACCCCCCATCACGCAGGTTATGAGCCAACTTTCGGGCAATATGAGTCTTGCCCGCTCCATCAATTCCTTCGATTGCTATAAGCATGCTCCACTACCTCCCGCGAATGGTCTGCGCTTATCGCAGTATTGCCGCCCGTTGATCGGCTCGGATTTTCGGATGTGTACTTCCGCGCCAGTTTATTGTGCAGCAATTGTCTGCACATCATGTAACTCCTCGGCCGCAGTTTCGCGAAGACATGCCGCGATGGAGGCTCCGACATAATGTCCGCTGACAAGGGCGGGGACGAGGCCGCGAAACCGGCCGACGACATCGCCGCAATACCAGATCCGCCCACTATGATTCTGCAGGGCGGCATCAACGGTCGGGAAGGCACCAACACCCTCGACTGATGGGAAAATGCAGACAGTCTCTGGCGTCGCCATGTCCGGAAACTGCGTGATGAGCATACGCGCGCTTTCGGCGAGGATCCTATAGAGTTCGGGATGTAATAGAGCGGCCACGTCGCCCCTGCTGAACTTCTGCCGCGGGAACCAGGGACGATCAGCCTTTCCGAATTCAAGCGCTTGGGATATGGAAGGGCGATCTAGGAATTCGGTGAGTGGCTGCCATGTCGCCGTCGTATCGCTCCCCAACCGCTGTTGCAAATCGGCCCAAATCTGTCGACCTCTGTCGAGATTATTCCCGCCGAAGCGCGCCAGTAAACCGAAATTGGAGTAGCCGGTCGGGGGTCCGTCCGACCGACCGGAAAGAGCAGCAGTGCCACCATAGGGGATCATCCAAACCTCCCCGTCGCGACAAGTGCAAAAGGTTCGCACTTCCGTACACGCCGCATCGAGAATGTATTTCACGTCTGGGCGTTTAACGGCCTTAAGGAACCCAACTCCGTTAGGATGTTCGATACGGATACCAAACTCGTATCGCAGGTCGGTCATGGCGATCGGCGCCGTCATCATGGACCGTAGTGCCTGCGGACCGAAGCGCCCAGTTGCGATCGCAAGATGGGTGAAAAACTCCTCTCTCAGATCGCCGTCCGCTCCACGACTTTGCACGAGGTAGCCTTGTGGCGAGGGAATGATCACTTCCACGCGCGTGTTGGCCAAGATGAGGTTGCTGAACTCATGCATCATGGCGGCTATCAGCGCGTTTCGCTGCGCCAACGAGCCGTAGGTCGACGGATAGTCCTTGCATATCATGGGGTGGCCCGTGCCGAGAAAGCTGGTTTCGGTGTCCGGATCAAAAGGGGGCGCCGGAATGCCCACCTCCGCCAGCTGGCGTTCGATGGCGCCATAGGCATCCTCAAGACGGCAACGGCCCTCTAGCGTGTAAAGATGTGTGCCGGATGGAAAAAAGCTGAACTTGCCGTCGGAGAAAAGGCCGGCACCACCAATTCCGCTTCCTAGATGGTCTGCCACGTCATGCTTACGTTCTGCAAGCGTACGGCCAGCCTCGAACAAGAGGAATTTAATACGCTGTTTGGCAAGAGCCTGGCCAACTGCCAGGCCGGCCGGCCCTCCACCGATTATTGCTACGCGTTCCACCGTTTGCTCCTCATATAAGGATCGGCTTGCCAGGCGGCGACCACCTTTGACCGCTAGCTGCAATAGCTTAGCCATGTTGTAATTGCCGTGCCGCAAGGCCGGCCGCGGGTCCCGCCTCAAGCGAGCTGAAGATCACTGATGACTGTACGCGATAACAGCTTAGGGACAATGTCTCCGAAGTCCGCTTCATCCGGCCGTCCTTGCTGATCTGGCATCAGAAGCGCCAACACCTTCAAAGGAACCGGCGCATCAAAGAGGCGACGAACCTGTTCAAGGACGTAGAAGATTGCAGCTGAAAAGCCGTACTTGCCCGCAACCGCAAGCAACTCGGGCCAGTCGATGTCCTCGGCATGAAGGCGCAACAGCGCGTCGATGTCGCCCAGCATCTGCAATTTCAGGGTGCCATGTTGGTAGGCTTCAAAATAGATGCGGGCAGCGCTGAACCACAGAACGCTAGTCAGCGACAGACAATGCACTTCTCGACCGAGCAACCTGCGGGGACCGGCGCCGCGCCAGACGTCTACCTCCTCCATGCCAGCTCCAAGACTGAAGTGGATGTCGACGAACACCGGCATCCGCACCGAGCCATCGTCTTGGACGAAGGATTTGATCTGCCGCGTTCGCCATTCTGGCGCGATTAGGGTCGTGTCGAACTTCGGCCGAATCTCCTCGACCATAGTGACTGAATGTAGCGCGTACTTATGCTCGAGCGTCTGGTGTGTGATCTTGCGGAACATGTGTGTGAAGACACCATCCGCCGGATTGAATACTCCGTGCTGATAACCCAATCGGTAAAGCTCTTTCTGCACTCGCCAGACATCTGCTTTGCGCACCATAATGTCCAAATCCTGCATCGGGCGCAGTGCCGGGTCGGAATAGAGCAGAGCTGCCAATAGAGGACCCTTGAACAAATAGTGTTCCAGATCGCACGCACGAAAATGTCCTAGAAGTTCACCAAGGCGACGGAATTGTACCTCGCTCCGCGCCTTCGACAACTGCGACCACATATGTATGTAGTGGACGACCCATTCTGGTGTCCGGGGAAGCAAGGCTAGTCTATTGAGGTGGAAACCGCACAACGGCAATGTCTGATAGCTCTCGGCACGCCAAAGGACGAATGACCAATCCAGATCCGAGTCGACAATCCGCTGCAGGCGCACATCATCGGAGGGCGTCAGGTCCGGTCTACAAGTCAGTAGGAGAAAAGTCTCCTCTCGGGACAGCTGAACCATTGTTGCTCTCCTTCTATCCTCTTAATTTTTGGAGACGACCGTTTTTGTTTTAGCGACATCGGCGGCTTCATTCACGGCAACCGGCGTCTCGTGCCCGCGCCCGTTCGATCCAGCTGGCGATAGCAGAGCCTGATAACGTTCGAGTTGGCGATCGAATTCTCCTAAATCCTTGTCAAAGCCCTGTGCAAAGATGTCGGAGAGCGTGGACTCGCTCTTCTGTCCCTCCTCGACAGCGGCCTGAGAGCTCATCCGGACGGCATGGGATGCAAGCAGGCTATAGGGAAACATCATGGGCAAGCAGGCAGTGCCAGAAGCTTCGGGTTCGATGTTTGCCCCAATATCTTGCATAATCAGAACAGCCAGCTTCCCCGCCAACGTGATGACGAACTTGCCGTCGTTCTCTTCTACCGAATATCCAAAAAGCAACGAGTCGCTCATCTCAGTTATTCCTCCTTAGACCGAAATACAGCCAAAAGACCGTTGTCTCGGGCTGCGCAGAAACAATTGCCGCGGAATGCACTCGCGAGAATACATTCCGCGCCGGAGGGACACACCTAGACGGCGCGATGGATCGCGTAAGACCTGCGCCGGACACTCTGCCCGCGCTTCCAAAGGGACACCTCGTGCCGGGAAAGCGCCAAAGCACTGCGGCCGGCATTCAGCAGGCTCCAATACTTCTTCTTGTTGCCTGCCGCCCTGTGCTGTTTCGCCAATGCGAAGCAGTTCTTGGCTAGACGTAGGTGTTTTCCAGCTGGCGAAGTCCAAAAACCGCGGCTAGGTTTTGTCGACGATGTTGCTGCACGCGATGCTTGAAGAAAGGGATTTCTCGCATAAGCCATTTCCATTCTCCTCTTTTGAAGTCATGCGTCCCGCTATACGCAATCTATAGTTGCCGATAGCCGATCATTCTTTTGGGTGTAGTGGTCGTATAAAGGTACCCTTTTCGTATGTTGTGATAACCACTGTGAGCTAAAAAAGGATTCACTTAAATAGGTACTATTACTTAGCTTTGCCGACGTGCTGAGCAACAACTCACGGCCGCTGATGTCCCGAGCCACTCTCGGAGACGCAGTGCACGCGCGCCTGGGCGAAACTGTTCAGCAGCGCCTGCACGCTGACCTTGCCGCCGTGCATGTTCGGAAAGAGGGCCGCTGCGCCTCGTTTCCTACGCTTCTTGAGCCAAGCAACGAAGGGCTTGCTATGCGTCCTTTGTGAGTGGCGTACCTCGCTCTTTGCGGCCTCTTCCGATGTATTGCACCTATCCACCGCGGCCGAACATTACCGCGTCTCGGTCGAGATCGATGACCTCGGAGAGCCCCGCCACCCCGTTCGCGCGGCCAGCAGTAGAAGAGTGTGATCGCCGCGTTCCAGCCATGTGCTTCGATCCGTACAGTCCAGAATCGCTTCAATCTCGGGCCTGGTGAGAAACTGAAGCCTCCGCTTGTCACATCGCTCGGTAAGCTCCCGGTGGCCGCCTTGCGAGGTTGATGCGAATATCGGAAGTCCTTGTGTAATGGGCGTACTGCGCGCTATTCCCAATACGACTACAATCTCGCGGGAGCTGGTCCCGCTTCCCTCGCAGCATTTATCGTAATGTCTCATGCTCAGTCTTCTCTTTGCCGGCTCAAAATGTCCTCGATCATCACGAGGTATCCATGCCAAACCTTGCTGACCCAGGAGGTAATCTTCAGTGCCGAAAATTGGCCGGTCTTTGATTGGAACGGTGGTCGGGTTCACGTCTGAAATCCGCAACAAGGCCGCTCAATTAAGTAATTTTACTTATTTACTAGCGCCACCAACCCAGGTTCAAGTGAGACGCATTATTAAACCTACGATGGAACGATCCTTCGATCGTCACATCGCTACGGGGAGGGTAAAATGGCAGACGATTATCTCAAATACGGCGATAGATTGCGCATCATCAACGCATACGGAGGAGTCGGGCTTGGCGGCTACCTCGGTGTTGGCGGGGAATCAAAGGTACCCAGTGCCGTGGATAATGTCGGAACATATGCAAGCCTATCAGGTCAAGAACTTGCTACGCAATGGACAATAATGGCGGCGCCGGGCTCCTCTAAAACCCCTGGACAAAACGTTTGCAGCGGTGATCAGATTCGCCTTCAAAGTTACCAAGATGAAAGTTATTTGGCATTATTCAGCAGCAATCCGCCGGGTGATAGCGGTTATCCCGTGGCAACCACCACCACTTTGAATGATGATACGATTGCGGGCGCTTGGTACGTCCTCATTAGTAGCCAAAATAAACGCAATGATCCAAATCTGAGCGACACAAACGACGTATATTTGGTAGCTACCTTTGGTACGCTGGCAGGTGCTTTGGATACCAACGGCGTAGGTGCAGGCGGCTTCAAATACAGCGTCACGGGTGCGCGTCTGCTCAATCGTGACGGCGGAAGCGGCTCTTGGCAGGTAGTGAAAATCAGAAACTGAGCTTCAAATTCATCCATCCAGCGTTGTACCGTTACTGGCCTCGTGTCAAGTTAAGGCGCGAGGTCCCTCAAGCGGCCTACAGATGGGCAAGCTCTCTCCATACGGTAGCTGCCTTAGCTTGGGTCGTGAACCGCCCCGGGTTTGCCGGAGGCTCCAACTTCTGAGAAAGTGGAGCCATGACAAACAAGACAACAAACAAATTTTCACCTGAAGTTCGCGCCCGAGCGGTGCGGATGGTTTTGGATCACGAAGGCGAGTATTCCTCGCGTTGGGCGGCGGTGTCCTCGATAGCGGCCAAGATCGGCTGCACGGCGCAGACGCTCGATGAATGGGTGAAGAAGGCGGAAGTGGATAGCGGCTCACGTCCCGGCATTCCGAGCGACATGGCCGAGAAGATGAAGGCTCTTGAGCGGGAGAACCGTGAGCTTCGTCAGGCCAACGAGATATTGCGCAAAGCCTCTGCTTATTTTGCGATGGCGGAGCTCGACCGCCCACTGAAGCGATGATTTCCTTCATCGATGAACACCGTGGGGTGTTTGGGGTCGAGCCGATCTGCAGGCTGCTGCCGATTGCCCCGTCCACCTATTACGAGAACATCGCCAAGCGTGAAGACGTGGACCGGCTTTCGGTCCGCGCCCGCGGTGACATTGCTTGGAAGATCGAGATACGCCGGGTGCTCAATGAGAACTTCCAGGTCTATGGCGTGCGGAAAGTCTGGCGGCAGTTGCAGCGGGAGGGCTTCGATGTCGCCCGGTGCACCGTTGCTCGTCTCATGAGAACGATGGGGCTTCAGGGCATCATTCGCGGCAAGCCCGTCAAAACCACTGTGGCGGACAAGGCCGCCCCTTGCCCGCTCGACCGGGTCAATCGCCAATTCAAAGCGCCGAGGCCGAACATGTTGCGGCTTTCCAACTTCACCTACGTCGCCACCTGGGCTGGCTTCGTTTACGTGGCGTTCGTCATCGACGCCTTTGCCCGCCGCATTGTCGGCTGGCGAGTAAGCCGGACCCGCCCATGCCGGGTTTGTCCTCGATGCCTTGGAACAGGCTCTTCATGAACGGCGTCCCGTTCGTGGCGGCGGCCTCGTCCATCACAGCGATCGTGGCGTTCAGTACGTCTCGATCAAATATTCCGAGCGACTGGCCGAGGCAGGTATCGAGCCTTCGGTCGGAAGTATCGGTGACAGCTACGACAATGCGCTCGCGGAAACGATCAACGGCCTCTACAAGGCCGAGGTCATTCATCGGAGAGGGCCGTGGCGCAACTTCGAAGCGGTTGAATTCGCCACCCTGGAATGGGTTGACTGGTTCAACCATCGACGGCTTCTTGAGCCCATCGGCAACATCCCGCCTGCCGAAGCCGAGAAGCAGTATTATGCCACCCTGGACGAACCAGCTATGGCCGCATAACTTAAACCAAATGGCCTCCGGCAAACCCGGGGCGGTTCAGTCGAGCATAGGATGCCATGCGGCGGGCGAGAGGGTGATTTCCTGCCACGTATTTATGGCGGCGTTTCGCAGTTTTCGATGTTCAGCAGTGCTCGTTCGGTTGCGGCCAAGATGGAAGAGGTTGTGGATCGGATGTAAGTGATGAGGAACTGCTGGCGTGCGGGACTGATTTGAACCGACTCATATGGTGTTCCCCGCGGTCGGGCTGTTGGCGCGAGACCTCGCAGCGATTGTGAAATTACGGCTCTGTCCAACTGCACGTCGGAATTCTACCTTCGATCTCCGTGCTAAAGAGAGCCGTCTAGAAGGCAAACAGCGAATACGCCGCCGCTGCATGGCTTGCGACACCGATCGATCAAGCATCACCAGCGTCAGCTTGTCGGTCTTGCGCATTAACTCCACCTACAGGTTGATAAATACATGAGATCCAAGGCGTTAAGCCAAAGTCTTCGTTACCCACGCGCTTGAAAGTGCCTGATCCCTTACCCTGACAACCGCGATGATACACTTCCATTGCGTTTCCTATGTTGTTTGATTTTCTCGAAGAAATTCACTCCCGTCGCCATCGGCTCCGAGGTGAGGAACTAATCGAGCCACCTAAAATGTTGGAAGTGTCTAGCAAGACGAGGAACTTATCCGGCTGCTTGAGCGATTGGTAAGCGAACATGGCCAGTTAAAGATTTTGCGACTCGCCAACTGAGAATCGTGTGACCGAACATCCGCAGGTGTTTGATTAATACGTACAGTATTATACGTTTACTTAGTCATCCTCAGAAAGCTAAAATACAAAAACTTGCGCTCGAGCGATAACCCCAAAATATCAAAAAATATATTATCCTTATATATTGATCTGTGGCGAGCCGCCGTCTAGATCTGCTCAACACGCGGCACGGGGGCCTACCCCGGTCAGCGAAGGGAGACTCAGATGAACCGACGTGACAACATGCACACATACAAAGCCAGAATTGACAGGCCAGAGATGAAGGTCAGCCTTGTAGCTGGAGAACGTGACCGCGACCTCTTGCGCATGGCATTGAACTCAACTGCGAGAGAAAGTGATAAAAGCCAACCGCGGCTGTAATACAGGCCGGCGAATCTCGCTCGGGCCAAAACTCGTGCCGGTATAGGGGGGCCAAAATATTTTCAGCCTTGAATTCGGAACGACGCCCGACATCAACGAATAAGATCCTGTAGAGTCCTTAAAGGACATCGACAGAGGAAAACTATCAAATGCGGTGTTGCAAGAACGCGCCTCCACGTCGCGGGGTCGCTTTAAATTTTGACATTGAACCAGAACCTGCAAAGGCCGATATTGCCTACGATGCTATTCGGCGATTGCTGCACAGTTACGGCCGTGTGCCGGACCAACATCTCAGGGAACAGGATCTGGCGTCTAAGCTCGATATTGGTCGAACCCCAGTACGCGAAGCACTTCAGCGGCTGGCGGCGGAAGGGAAGATCCAATACATCCCTCAGAGAGGTTTTTTCACGAGACCGATGTCAGAAAATACACTGTTGGATTTTTATGTTGTTGGACGCGAGACCCTCATTTCGGCCTTAAATCGAATGCGGCCGCAGGCGCCAGAGAGCTGGAGCGTGTCGGACAAATTGTCCCCTGACGAACTCGCCTTAAGGACAGAAGCGATATTCGCAAAAATCGCCGAGGAAGCGGCCAATTGTGAGGCTTGCAAAATCGTCCACCGATTTTGTTTTTGTACTCACCCTTTACGAATGGAAATAACCGCGTCGGATCTTCGGCCCGCGTTTGTCAAAAGCCTCGGAAGACTAAGTGCCGCAATGTCTGAATTAGGCGTGGCAACGGACCGGGCGCAGTCCGCGTTGATGAACCACCTTGATCTAGAACAGGGTGCCGTCTCAAGGGTCGTACACGAGGTGAACGAACGTGGATTAACAGGGTTTTCTCGGCCGGCGTGAATCTCGTGATATCGCATAACTGAAGCCCTAAGGCTCGAATTCACTCGACGCCGCTCTGCGTTCGAAAGACCTCGCAATGAACGAACCGGCGGAGAGAAAAGCTCACCTGCAATGCTCGCAGAATAAGAGCGTTAGATCCTACGACAGTTCGAGATCATCTTGGCGGGGCCTTCACTGCTTGTGTGGTCCCAATCTTTTTCCCGCTCAATGCACGGCTCCGCACAGCCGTCGACGAGGACCCTATTCGCCTCACAAATAAGCTGCAGCCACAGAGCCGATGCGGGTTTTCCGCGGCCGCGTGTCTTCACCAGATCGGCCATCATCTCTCGCCGGCTGAAGGCGAACATGATCACAGCACCGCCTTGACGTTGAAGGTCACGCCCCACCTGCTCTCCGCCTAAACATAGTCCGAGATGGACCGCGCATCGCTCCATTGGCGACGGCTCGACGTCGTACTTCACGCATGTCCTCTCGCCGGCCTACACCCCCTGACCTGCAGAGATTGCGCAAGCGAGAAAAGCATCTGGGTCGCTCGGCTGCGGCGTGCAGTTCCTCCGAAAAGTGCTGATGTGCATCTTCGTGTTTGTCGTTTCAGCGTAGCTATCAGACTGGCGTCCAAGCCCTTTCACGAATGAAGCAACCCCGCACATAGTGGGAAAACGCTGGCCTAGTTTGACTTGGATCAAGACGCCAGCACCGTCTTCATGACAGTCCTGGCGCAAGTACCAAAAAGCCGGCCGGAAAGCGGCCGTCTGTGCACTGAGGACGATATCATGAATTACACAACGGAAACGATGGTGATTACGGTCGCGGCGTTTCTGGCGCTGCTAGGAGCGGCATTCGCACATGACCACCTCTTTGCAGTCCACATGGGTATTCTCTGCTTCTGCCTGCTCGCGGGTGCTGCCCTGCTGGTCAGGAACGTTGATTTTTCGCCGGCAGGCCAACGGCGGAAAGTCGATATATCAGGCTATTTTGACGAGGTGATACGGTATGGCCTGATCGCCACGGTATTCTGGGGCGTGGTCGGCTTCCTGGTTGGCGTGGTCATCGCGCTGCAACTGGCCTATCCCGACCTCAACATCGCCCCCTATCTCAATTTCGGAAGGCTGCGGCCCGTTCATACATCGGCGGTCATCTTCGCCTTCGGCGGCAATGCGCTGATCATGACGTCGTTCTACGTGGTGCAACGCACCTGTCGCGCACGTCTTTTCGGTGGCAGCCTGGCCTGGTTCGTATTCTGGGGTTACCAGCTTTTCATCGTGATGGCTGCGACCGGATATGTTCTCGGAATCACCCAGGCTCGTGAATATGCCGAACCCGAGTGGTACGTCGACCTCTGGCTTACCATCGTCTGGGTCGCCTATCTCGCCGTGTATCTTGGAACGATCCTGAAGCGCAAAGAGCCGCACATCTACGTGGCAAACTGGTTCTATCTCAGCTTCATCGTCACCATCGCGATGCTGCACGTGGTCAACAACCTTGCGGTTCCCGCCTCGTTCCTTGGCTCCAAGAGCTATTCTGTCTTCTCGGGCGTCCAGGACGCGCTGACCCAATGGTGGTACGGCCACAACGCCGTCGGCTTCTTTCTCACCGCCGGCTTCCTGGGCATGATGTACTACTTCGTGCCGAAGCAGGCCAACCGACCCGTCTATTCATACCGGCTCTCGATCATCCACTTCTGGGCGTTGATCTTCATGTACATCTGGGCCGGCCCGCATCATCTGCATTACACGGCGCTGCCCGACTGGGCCCAGACGCTCGGCATGGTTTTCTCGATAATGCTCTGGATGCCCTCCTGGGGGGGCATGATCAACGGTCTCATGACCCTTTCAGGCGCCTGGGACAAGATCCGCACCGATCCGATCATCCGTATGATGATCGTCGCCATCGCCTTTTACGGGATGTCTACCTTCGAAGGCCCAATGATGTCGGTGAAAACCGTCAATTCGCTCAGCCACTATACCGAATGGACGATCGGCCACGTGCATTCCGGCGCTCTCGGTTGGGTGGGAATGATCACCTTCGGGGCGATCTACTACCTGACGCCGAAGCTATGGGGACGCGAGCGTCTCTACAGCCTGCGGATGGTCAACTGGCACTTCTGGCTCGCAACCCTCGGGATCGTCGTCTACGCCGCCGTGCTTTGGGTTGCTGGCATCCAGCAGGGGCTGATGTGGCGCGAATACAATTCCCAGGGCTTCCTCGTCTACTCCTTCGCGGAGACGGTCGCGGCGATGTTCCCCTACTACGTGCTGCGCGCGGTCGGCGGAACGCTTTACCTGGCGGGCGGTCTCGTCATGGCCTGGAACGTGTTCATGACGATCCGCGGCCATCTGCGCGACGAAGCTGCAATCCCAACCACTTTCGTGCCCCAAGCACAGCCTGCCGAATGAGGTGAGACATGGCATCGATACTAGATAAACATCAGATCCTCGAGAAGAACGCGACGCTTCTTCTCGTCGGCTCGCTGCTCGTCGTGAGCATCGGCGGCATTGTCGAAATCGCACCGCTGTTCTATCTGCAGAACACGATTGAAAAGGTGGAAGGCATGCGGCCGTATACGCCGCTCGAGCTGGCCGGCCGGAACATCTACATCCGCGAAGGCTGCTACCTCTGCCACAGCCAGATGATCAGGCCGTTCCGCGACGAGGTCGAACGCTACGGCCATTACTCGCTCGCGGCCGAGTCGATGTACGATCATCCTTTCCAGTGGGGATCCAAGCGAACCGGGCCGGATCTGGCCCGTGTCGGCGCCCGCTACTCCAACGAATGGCATGTCCAGCATCTCGCGGATCCACGGGCAGTCGTGCCGGAGTCGATCATGCCGAGTTACGCCTTCCTCAAAGAGCAGAGGGTGACGGTCAAGGACGTGGGAATGGACCTGAAGGCCAACGAGGATGTGGGGGTGCCTTATAACGACGACATGCTGGCGAACGCGGAAGCCGACATGAAGGCCCAAGCCGATCCGAACGCAGATACGCCGGCCCTGCTTGCCCGCTATCCTAAGGCGAAGACCGGCGATTTCGACGGCGATCCTGCTGCGCTGACCGAAATGGATGCCTTGGTGTCCTACCTGCAGATGCTCGGAACGTTGGTCGATTTCTCGACCTACGACGACGCGACCGGCTACCGATGAGGTGATCCATGGAAACCTATACTGCAATGAGACACTTCGCCGACAGCTGGGGCCTCCTGGCAATGGCGGCATTCTTCGTCGGCGTCGTTGTCTTCACCCTTCGCCCAGGCAGCAAGCAAACGGCGAAAGAGGCCGCCGATATTCCCTTGAAGGATGATTGAGATGTCGGAAAAACATATCGATGAATTGAGCGGCGTCGAAACGACCGGACATGAATGGGACGGCATCCGCGAACTCAACAATCCGATGCCCCGCTGGTGGGTGTGGACCTTCTATGCCACCATTCTCTGGGCGTTGGGCTATGCGATCGCATATCCCGCGATCCCGATGATGACCGACGCCACGAAGGGTGTGCTGGGCTTTTCCAGCCGCGCCGAGCTGCAGCAGAACCTGGATGAGGCCAAAGCATCGCAGACGACACTTCATGATCTGATCGCCGCCAAGACGGTGCATGAGATCGATTCCGATTCTGCCCTTCGCGAATTCGCGGTCGCCGGCGGCGCATCTGCATTCAAGGTGAACTGCGCGCCGTGCCATGGCTCGGGAGCAACCGGCGGCCCGGGATTTCCGAACCTCAACGACGACGATTGGCTTTGGGGCGGAGACCTCGATGCCATCCAGGCGACGATCGCCCATGGGATTCGCTTCGATGGGGATACGGACACTCACGCTTCCGAGATGCCGCCCTTTGCCGATGTTCTGGATCCCCTCCAGACAAGGCAGGTCGCGGCCTACGTCTGGGGACTGACCAACACACCGTCGGACCCCGGTCTCGCAGAGGCCGGAAAACAGGTCTTCGTCGATAACTGTGCAGCATGTCACGGCGACGACGCCAAAGGAAAAGCCGAAATGGGCGCGCCGGATCTCGCCGATGCGATCTGGCTGAAGGCACGCGGCGAGGATGCGATCATCCGTCAGGTAGCCGCTCCCAAGCATGGCGTCATGCCTGCCTGGGCAGGGCGTCTCGGCGATACGACGGTCAAGGAACTTACCATTTTCGTGCATTCGCTTGGCGGCGGGACGTGAGGAGAAAAGCCATGGCAGATCATGACCACAATCCGATCCTCGGCCTCTACGGCACATCACGCACCGCCATCCGATCGCGCATATCGGAACGCGCTAAGACGATGCCCCCATCACCCGAGCAGGACGTTCCGCCAAAGATCGCCAATTCGATCTTAAGTTTGACCGGTGTCAAGGACCACAAGCAGACGGGCCGTTAGTCCTTAGCTCGTCGAGGATGTGCCAGCCGTGCCTCTCCTCGGCGGCTCCTGCAGGCCGCGCCCTTCTGTCCAGGGCGCGGCCTGTTCGTTTTCGGGAAGATCACTTTCCGACGAGATTGCATCTGGGCATTTCTTGATCTGCATCAAGGAACGGATGCGCGGCAGATGGGACAAGGGCGGGTGAACTCGGATAGGGCCCATGAACCTCTACACCGCACCAGATCCCGATAACATCGAGCGGCTGAATGTCGAGCCTGTCAATGCCCGTCGCAACCGGCAGCCTCTCTACGCACCTCGGAAGAAGGTTTTTCCCAAGCGTGCAGAGGGACGATTCCGTCGGTTCAAGTGGATCGTCATGCTGATTACGCTCGGCATCTACTATCTCGCGCCATGGATTCGCTGGGATCGCGGTCCTTACGCACCTGACCAGGCAATCCTCATCGACCTTTCCTCACGGCGCTTCTTCTTTTTCTTCATCGAAATCTGGCCTCAGGAGTTTTATTATGTAGCGGGTCTCCTCGTCATGGCGGGGTTCGGCCTGTTTCTCGTCACTTCCGCGGTTGGCCGCGCATGGTGCGGCTACGCTTGCCCGCAGACCGTCTGGGTTGATCTCTTTCTCGTCGTCGAACGTGCGATCGAAGGCGATCGAAACGCGCGAATGAAGCTTGACGCTGGTCCCATGAGATTTGCCAAGTTGAGGAAGCGTGTGGTCAAACATTCGATCTGGCTGCTGATCGGCGTCGTCACGGGCGGTGCGTGGATCTTTTATTTTGCCGACGCGCCGAGCCTGCTTGTTGCCCTGTTCACCGGCCGCGCGCCTGCAGCCGCCTACACCACCGTCGCCATCCTTACCGCAACGACCTATGTGCTCGGCGGTCTGATGCGAGAGCAGGTGTGCACCTACATGTGCCCGTGGCCACGCATCCAGGGTGCGATGCTCGATGAAAATTCTCTCGTCGTCACCTACAATGACTGGCGGGGCGAGCAGCGGTCGCTTCACGCCAAGAAGGCTCAAGTCAAGGGCCTGCCGGTCGGGGATTGCGTCGATTGCAATGCCTGCGTGGCGGTGTGTCCGATGGGAATCGACATTCGCGATGGACAGCAGATGGAGTGCATCACATGCGCTCTCTGCATCGACGCCTGCGACGGTGTCATGGACAAGCTCGGAAAGCCTCGCGGCCTGATTGCCTATGCAACGCTGAGCGAATACTCGACCAACATGTCGCTCGCCACAGACGAAGGACGAACGGCCATCCAGCCATCCAGGGTTCGAAACGAGGATGGGACCTTCGTTCCGGCGATCCGCCACTTCGACTGGCGTATCATCTTTCGTCCGAGAACCGTCTTTTACGCGGTCGCCTGGGCGTCAGTCGGCATGGCTATGCTCGTCCATCTCGCCTTTCGGGAACGCCTTGAACTCAACGTCGTTCACGACCGAAACCCCCAATATGTTCTGGAAAGCGACGGCTCTCTGCGGAATGGCTACACGCTTCGTGTCCTGAACATGGTGCCGACGCCGAGGGATGTGAACATAAGCCTGGTCGGGCTGGAGGGGGCGACGATGCGCATTCCCGAGTTCGGCAAGGAAGACGCTCGCAGCTTTACAGTCCACGCCGAACCCGACGCGGCCACGACGCTCAAGGTCTTCGTCACGCGCAAGCCTACCGGAGCCGCGATCAATGAATTTCTGTTCGTTATCGAAGATACCGATCATGCCGATCGGGCAACCTACCGCGCGGCGTTCAATGCACCGGGAGACATCAAATGAAGACCTCCGCTCAAGGTTTTACAGGCCTGCACATGCTGCTTGCGACCTCGGCATTCTTTGGCGTGGTGATCGCGGTAAACGTCACCATGGCCTTCTATGCCTCCTCCAGCTGGAGCGGTCTGGTCGTGGAAAACACCTATGTCGCCAGTCAGGAGTTCAACCGCAAAGCGGCGGCGATGAACGCAATGGCCGCTTCCGGCATCGAGGGCAACCTCTCCATAAAGGGGCACGAGATCCGCTACGACATTCACGACAAGAGCGGATCGCCTGCGATCGTCGACGACGTCGTTCTGAATTTCAAACGGCCCGTCGGAGACCACGAGGACTTCCACCTTACGCTCAGGAGGACAGCCGCGGGGCGGTTCGAAGCGGAGCATGGCCTAGCCGAAGGTGACTGGATCGTCGAGGCCATCTCGCGAAACGGCGGCGTGGTCGTCATGCATGAGGCAAAACGCATCGATACCGCGGAGTTAGGCCAATGACCTGCTGTACCATGGACGCAGAAAGCGTGCTTGCCCTCAGCACGACATCATCCAGTGCCGAAGAGGTTCGCCTTGTCAGCCAGCCGCTCGGCGAGGGATTGCGTCAGTTGGACCTGAGTGTTCCCGACGTTCACTGCGGCGGCTGCATTTCGACTATCGAAAGGGCGTTGTTGTCGCTTCCCTTCGTCAAGACAGCGCGAGTCAATCTCACAGCTCGAAGGGTGACCTGCGTTTACCAGGAGGAGGTCGAGACGCGTGCAACCGATCCGTCCAAGATCCTCGCAGCGATCAACTCGGCCGGATATCGCGCGCATCTCTTCACGCCCCAAGCTCCCGAGAACGACAAGACCAGAAATCAGCTTCTCCTCGCGATCGGCGTTTCCGGTTTTGCGGCCGCCAACATCATGTTGCTCTCGGTATCGGTCTGGTCGGGCGCGGATGCCGCGACGCGCGACATGTTTCATTGGATCTCGGCGATGATAGCAGCGCCCGCGCTGGTTTATGCGGGGCGCTTCTTCTTCAAATCGGCCCGGAATGCGCTGCGGCACGGGCGCACCAACATGGACGTTCCGATCTCGCTCGCCGTGACGCTCTCCTATGCCGTTTCATTGTGGGAGACCGTCCATCACGGCGAGCATGCATGGTTCGACGCTTCGGTCTCGCTGCTCTTCTTCCTGCTGATCGGCAGAACCCTCGATCATGTCATGCGGGAAAAGGCTCGGGCGGCGATCAACGGACTAGCACGACTGGCCCCGCGCGGAGCATTGCTGATCAATCCGGACGGGTCGCGACATTACATTGCGATAGAAGAGATCGCAGCGGGGGATGAAATCTCGATAGCCGCAGGCGAAAGGGTTCCCGTCGATGGCATAGTCGTCAGCGGAGAAAGCGACGTGGATCTCTCCATCGTCACCGGCGAAAGCAGCCCCGTCGCCGTTGCCAGCAACAGCGAAGTGAGTTCTGGGGCAATGAATCTGACCGGCTCGCTGGTGCTGCGGGCAACGAAAATTGCCAAGAATTCGCTTCTCTCCGAGATCATCGGCCTGATGGAGGCCGCCGAGGGCGGAAGGGCTCGCTATCGCAGGATCGCCGATCGCGCTGCCGCACTCTATTCCCCGGTCGTGCATCTGTTGGCGTTGGTCTCTTTCCTTGGCTGGGGCTTCCTGGGCGGAGACTGGAAACAGGCCATGCTGGTCGCCGTAGCGGTGCTGATCATTACCTGCCCATGTGCGTTGGGTCTTGCCGTGCCCGTTGTCCAGGTCGTCGCTGCGGGGGAGCTTTTCCGGAAAGGCATCATGGTGAAGGATGGTTCAGCACTCGAAAGACTGGCCGAGGCCGACACCGTGGCCTTTGACAAAACGGGCACCTTGACAATGGGCAGTCCGCGCCTTGTCGGAGTGGGCACCATGGACGAGAGCGCCACCGCAATCGCCCATGGATTGGCCACGCATTCACGGCATCCTCTATCTCGGGCTCTGGTTCGGGAGACCAAAACCGCCCCCATGTCCTTCGACAGCGTCACGGAAATCCCCGGCGGAGGACTGGAGGCCAGGAATGGAGCGGATGTCTATCGTTTGGGCAACACGGCGTTTGCCTGCGGAACCAGCGTCGTGCCCCGGACTGCCGATAGTCCGTTTTCGGAAGTGGTCTTGTCGAAGAATGGCGTCGATTTTGCCCGCTTCTTCTTCGACGACACGCTTCGTCCGGGTGCTTGCGAGGCCATCGACCGGCTCGGTGCAGCCGGCCTTGAAACGCTGATCGTGTCCGGCGACAGGCAGACCGTCGTCGACAACACGGCGCATGCTCTCGGTATCGACAGGGCTTTTGGCTCTCTGACGCCAAAACAGAAGGTCGAGGAATGCCAGAGGCTGAATGGCCAAGGTCGTCGCGTGCTGATGGTTGGCGACGGTATCAACGACGCCCCGGCACTTGCAGCGGCGCATGTCTCGATGGCGCCGGCCACGGCATCCGATATCGGCAGACAGGCCGCCGACCTCGTTTTCTTCAATGATCGCCTTGACGCTGTTCCGGAAGCAATCGCTGTTGCGCGAAGATCCGCCAGCCTCATCCGGCAGAACTTCGCTCTCGCCATCGGTTACAACGTTCTGGCGGTGCCGATCGCCATCGCCGGATTGGCGACACCGCTCATAGCGGCGGTGGCGATGTCGACATCGTCGATCATCGTCGTGACGAACGCCCTGCGTCTGAACGCGTTCGGCAAGCGTCGAGATATGCAAATTCGAGGGGGTATCGGCAGGAGCGCGGAGGTCAAAGCCGCATGAACATGTTGATCTATCTCATACCGATCGCGCTGCTGATGGGAGGAATGGGACTTCTGGCATTCCTTTGGTCGCTGAAGAGCGGCCAGTATGACGACCTTCAAGGCGCCGCCTGGCGAATCCTCGCCGAGGACGAAACCGATCAACGAAAACCCTAACCACACACTGGGTCCAAACACGAAAGGAAGATGGATGCTTGCCAAAAATTCTGTGCTTCTGCAGTCTGAGCTGTTCGCTGGTTTGGATCAGGCGACTGTGGAGCAATTCACCGCAACGGCTGAGCTTCGAAGCTTCGCTGCTGACGAGAAGATCGTAGCCGAGGGCCAGAAGGCGTCGTTCGTCTACTGCGTCATGAACGGGTTTGTCCGACTTTCAAAATCGGAATCCACCGGGCGCGAGGCGGATATCTGCGTGTGCGAGCCGGGCGACACCTTTGGGGAATATCTCCTCTCGGGGGGCGGCTCCTACGCTTATAGCGCGCGGTCCGCCGACGGGGCCGAGGTCGCGCTGTTCGCGCTTGCGGACTTGCAGGCATTCGCCGACCAACATCCGATCGTACACCGGAATGTCATGCGCATCATGGTCAGGCACCTGCTCGGTGCGATGGATTGTATTGCGGGAGACCGATTGCTCACAGCCGCGCAACGGGTGGCAAACTACCTTGTGAGCCGCTGCCCCGCCTCGACGATCACCTCGCGGGTCACGTTCCGCCTTCCTTACCGGAAGAGAATCCTGGCCGGCAAACTGGGACTGGCGCCGGAAGCCCTTTCCCGCGCGTTTGCGGCGCTCGCCCCGTCGGGGGTCGAAGTCAGGGGCAATGTCGTTCTGGTCGATAGCGTCAACCTGCTTCGCAAAGCGTGCTAACCTTAACTAACCGGCACAAGAGATCCGAGATGAGGCTCAAGCAGAAATGTCTCATAAAAATCGGAAGGCTGCTTGATTTCGATCAATCTCGCTTTTGACGCACCTTAGCAATTAAACGATAGATTGGCTCGCGCCAGCAGCAAGACAACCGACCGCAGAAAACGGTAGGAAGATTGTTTTCCCATAATTCATTAGACAATCCTTTGTGAACGCGTTGGTCTTGCCTTAGCGGCTGAGTTTGGTTGTATGGCGGCGCCCCATCTGGCGCAGCATGTCGCCGATTACGTCGGGTAGATCGGTGATGATGAGATTCCTACGATTGACGATCGCCATCTCCGGATCGGTAATCGGGCACGATACCTCCTTGCGCGGTCGACCTAGGATCGGTGTTATGCTCGAAGCAGCATTTGCCAGCGCTGTTGGCAAGCGCTTCTCGGCTCCGAGCCGAGCTGCTTGCAGGCGCTTTTCAGAGAGCAGCCAGTCGAACATCTGGCCGACGGTCAGTCGCTGTTCTTCGAGGGCGACGTCGCCAAACACCTCTTTGAAGTGGTTGAATGGGTATTGTCACGTTAACTGGGTTGCGGTTGCCTGCCTAACGGGTTGCGCATAATTTTCGGCAATGCAGACATCAGATATCAGCTTCAAGCGTCACCGTTTTCCACCGCAGATCATTGCTCACGCGGTCTGGCTTATTTGCGGTTCAACCTTAGTCTGCGTGAAGTTGAGGAAATGCTGCTCGAGCGTGGAATCGACGTGTCATACGAGACAGTCCGCCGCTGGATCGCCAAGTTCGGACCCCAGATCGCACGCAACTTGCGGCGGCGGCAGGCGCGCCCCGGCGATATTTGGTATTTGGACGAAGTCGTCGTGAAATGCGCTGGAGAGAAATCCTGGCTCTGGCGTGCGGTCGATCAACATGGCACCGTTCTCGAAGAGATATTGCAGAAGCGGCGTGATAAAAGGGCAGCAAAGCGCCTGCTGGTGGCGTTAATGAAGCGCTATGGCTTTGCTCCCAAACGGATCATCACCGATAAGCTCCGCTCCTACAGTGCAGCAAAGGCGGAAGTGGCACCCGGCCTTGACCATTGGTCGCACAAGGGCCTCAATAATCGGGCCGAGAACACCCATCTGCCGTTTCGAAAACGGGAACGAACCATGCAAGGCCACCGATCACCAGGCACGTTGCAACGGTTCGTCTCCATGCACTCAGCGACCCGCAATTGCTTTTCAGTTCCGTCCCGTCGCCGCGCCGCGCAAACAATTCGCTACCATCGGCTCGAAGCTTTCGATGCATGGAAAATTGCGGCCTGTGTCGCCTGAATATCCACAAGCCGCTGACCTTTCCAGCCAGAGAAACTTAACGTGACAACACCTTGTCGTGAGCCACCTCCAGAAAAAGAGCCAAGGACAAGGTCACGACCGGCACCGCACCCCTTCAAAGCCCGAAGCGGCTCCACAATGCTCTCTCTTCCGCCGCTTCGACAAGCCCTGTCGCGAGACCGGATGCAGCACCTTCAAGCGAGACCGGCGACACACCTGGAATACGGCGGCCGAACAGGCCGCGGCCGGCGGTGACGAGCTCCAGTTTGGTCTTCTGGCCGTAGCGCCTTTTCAGTTCCTGGCGCATGTCGCCGAGGCCATCGATGAGGCCGAGCTCGAGGCCGCGCGTGCCGCTCCAGAACAGGCCGGAAAACACCGTCGCATCGTCCCTCAGCTTGCCGGCGCGACGTTCGCGCACCATGGAGATGAAGACCTGGTGGATTTCGAGCTGCAGGCTCTTCAGGTACTCGATATCCTTTTCCTTTTCCGGCTGGAAAGGATCGAGGATCACCTTGTTTTCGCCCGCCGTATAGACGCGGCGCTCGACGCCGATTTTCTTCAAGAGCTCTGGAAAACCGAAACCGCCGGAGACGACGCCGATCGAGCCGACGATGGAGGTGGCGTCGGCAATGATCTCATCGCCGGCAAGCGCGATCATGTAACCGCCGGAGGCAGCGACATCCTCGACGAAGACCAGAACCTTCTTCTGCTTCTCGCGGGCAAGCTCGCGAATGCGGGTGAAGATCAGGCGCGACTGGACGGGCGAGCCGCCCGGCGAATTGATGGAGATGGCGACCGCCGGCGCGTCCTTCATGGCGAAGGCTTTTTCCAGAACCGGAGAGACATTGGCAAGGTTGAGGGTCGGCCGGAACTGGCCGCCGCCGCTGATGATCGGCCCCTGCAGCCGGACAACCGGAATGGTGATGCCGTCCTTGCGGAACCGTTTCGGCAGCAGTTTTCTCAAGAATCCGGCCATTTTTCATCCTTCGCTTCGGGTCGCACGATCTTCACCGCAACGAAAGTCCGCATCGTCGGGATGTTAGGTGATGTCATTTAGGCCTTTGTCGCTGCCCGAGGCACGCTCCGGCCGCTCGTGTGCCACATCTAGACGGCACCTTGGCCTAGATCAATACAAAAGAATAATATATTTTATGACATACATGATTGCCGCGCTCCAATGCGATTCTGTATTTTGGTTCTGCAAAATAAACAGAACGGTTATGTTCGTTGAAGTATTAAATACAAGTATGGCGAACTTTCGATCGCAAGATCGGTGGTTGGTCCGTGGGAATGTCTAAAGCGATTATGTTCGCTTACCAACCTGTCAAAGAGCCCGGTGATTTTCCCGCTCTCGCTAACAACCCCAACAAATTAGGTGAACAGATTAGACCCTCACCTCGGAGGTGATGACCAATACCGAAGAACATCAAGACCGCAATGGAAGTGTAGGCGTTGTCATGTGTCTGCGGCTTAGCGGTTGGCGAGATAATTGCGGGGATAAGGACCCGTTCCTTCAGCTAGAAGAACCACCGCTTTCCACCGCAGATCATCACCCGTGCGATCTGGCTGTATTTTCGGTTCCCTTTGAGCCCGCGGATGGTCAGGAAATGCTGTTGGAACCAGCATTGTCGGCCTCATCACGGGATCCTTTCATAGGAGACCATCAAACTCGGGACAGCTTATGCCAGGCAGTTGCGCAGAAAAAACCCGTCGCGTAAGGATATCTGACATCTGGACGAGTGGTGATTTCTATCGGCGGCCGAAAACATCAAAGCTGCCAAGCGATTGCTGGTCAGACTGCTGAAGAAACATGGCCTGGCGCTAAAGCGGTATCATCACCGACAAACTGCGCTCGTATGGCGCTGCAAAACGAGATGCCATGCCCGCTGTCGAACATTAATCCAATAGGGCCCTGAACAATCGTGCGGAGAATTCTCACGTTCACTTCGAAAGCGAGAACGGGTGATGCTTGATCGATCTTTACAGCAATCCGAAATCGCTTCGTTCTCTCGCATTCGAAACGTTCAGCCCTTTCCACTTACAATCATCGGATTGGCGCAATGGAAATCCGTGAACGACGCGACTGCCTGACGTCACAAACAAGCGCCTTATCCAGGCGTCGATGAAACAACGTGATATCGCCGATGAGAGCTTTCGCGAAATGGCAAGTCGCTGAAAAAGAGATGATCGCCGCATCTGAAGTCCATCAATGGGCGGAAAGGCCGAGCACCGACCGTCTGAGCGTTACGAAGGTGACTGTGGCCAAATCAAGGAAGCACATCGACCATCTCGACATGCGAGGAGATGGTACGCGAAAGCACTGCGATGCCGTCGCCGGCCCTATCCCTGAGGCAGCGTTTCTTGCGCTAGTGGATTGATCCCACCTTTGGTGCCCACGTTTGACCGCTGCAATGATCTCGTCTGGATCTGCCCTCCAGATGAAGGGCTTTGGTTTTTGGTTATGCTCTTTGACGAAGCGTTAATGATAGCTCGGAGGTCGACGACGGACTGGAAGACGCCTTACTTCGGACGTCGGCGCGTCAGGTTCGTAAAGAAGCCCTCGATGGCCCTCAGCCATGAACAGGATGTAGGGACGAAGTGGAATGTCCAGCGCGGATCCCTGGCTAGCCAAGCGCGGACCTTCGGCTGTTTATGGGTCGCGTAGTTATCGAGAATGACGTGGACGGCCTTATCCTTTGGCAACTCCCGCCGCTCATGAAGTGCACTTCGTCCAGATTGATCACGGTGCCCATGGCCGACGCGCCGAGAATGCCGCAGGCGCCCATCGGCGCCAGCACCGCGCTGCGGATAACGCTAGAAATCCCCGTCGTATCGAGCGCGAAATTCAACCCGTAGCTTGTGATCGCCCTGATTTCGGCTGTCGCATCCACCTTGCCGGGATTGATCGTGTGAGTGGCGCCGAGCTCGCGCGTCATGGCCAGCCGCATCATTCATGTCCGCCGCGACGATGGTTGTCGCGCCGACGACCTTGGCGGCTCAGGGCGGAGAAGCCGACCGGACCCGAGCCGAATACGGAAGGATTTGCCCACCGAAACCTTGAGCGCGTTCATGACTGCGCCCGCACCGGCCTGGATACCGCAGGCGAGCGGTCCCAGCAATTCGAGCGGCGCCGTATCCGGTACCTTCAGGACATTCAGCTCATGGCAGATGGCGTGAGTGGCGAAGGATGATTGGCCGAAGAAGTTGCCGTGAATACGCTCGCCGCCTGCCGAAAGTGCGCTCGAGCCATCTGTGCGTGCACCAAGGAAATTGCGCAGGAAAAATTCTTGGCAATAGCTGATGTGGTGATCCAGGCAACTCGGGCAGTGGCCGCAGGAATCGAAGGTCATGACGACTTATCCCCGGCCTTCCCCTTCGAGACGGCGCGGCCGACTTTCTCGACAATGCCGGCCCCCCTCATGTCCAAGTCCCACCGGCAGCGGCGTCGGCAGCATGCCATCACGCACGATGATATCGGTATGGCAAGCACCCGTTGCCACGACCTTCACGAGGATTTCGTTATCCCTCGGCTCCTCGATACCGACGGTTTCGAGGCTGAGGCTAGTGCCTTGCGCGCGGGCAATCGCAGCTTCTATCTGCATGGCAATCTCCGACATGAACTGGCAAGCGCGGGGGATGCGGGCCAAGCGCGACCCGATTGGTGGAGGGATCACCGACGTGCAGGTGTGACGCCTTCATAACCAGTTTGGCTGTCAAGACTTCGGCGATCTTTTCATCGGCGAGGATTAGGCCCGTCGCCATGCAAATCTGGCCCTGATGTAGAAAGGCGCCCCAGGCCGAATCGGAAGCAGCGATGTCGAGATCGGCGTCGTCGAGCACGATAAGCGAGTTCTTGCCGCCAAGCTCTAGCTGAATCTTCTTGAAGTGGTTGCCGGCAATCTCGGCGACCTTCGAGCTGGCCCTGGCAGATCCGGTGAAGGAGATCATCGGGCATCGGTGCACATCGCCTCGCCGGTGTCAGCTCCACCGGGCGCCATCTGCAGCACGCCCGTGGGCAGGCCGGCTTCCTCGAAGATGCGGGCGATGATGATGCCGCCCGAAATCGGCGTGCGCGGATCGGGCTTGTGGACCACGGCATTGCCGAATGCTAGCGCTGCGGCAATCGAGCGGAACGAAAGCACGAGCGGGAAATTGAAGGGCGAGATCACGCCGACGATACCGGCGCGGCGCGCACCCTCACCGAACTCACCGAAGGGCGATGTCACGTTGTGTGGGGCTTAACGATTGTGGAATAACGGATTGGGTGAACAGTCCGACCGTAAGCTACAAGAGCCACCGCTTTCCACCGCAGATCATCGCCCGTGCGGTCTGGCTGTATTTTCGATTCCCTTTGAGCCTAAGGATGGTCGAGGAGGTGCTGCTGGAGCGCGGTATGATCCGGAGATGGGGTCGCAATTTGGAACGGCTTATGCCAGGCAGTTGTGCAGAAAGAGGCCCTTGCGAAAGAATATCTGGCATCTGGACGGGGTGGTGATTTCCATAGGCGGCCGCGAACATTGGCTCTGGCGTGCCGTTGACCAGGACGATTACGTTCTCGACGAGATCGTTCAAGCCCACCGCGATACCCAAGCCCCCAGGCGATTGCTGGTCAGACTACTGAAGAGAAGCGAAGCCTGACGCCGAGCGGATCGTCACCGACGAATTGCGCTCATATGGTGCTGCAAGACGTGAGGTGATGCCCGCCATTGAACATCGATCGCGCAAGTGCCTGAACAATCGGGCCGAGAATTCTCACCTGCCGCTTCGAAAACGGAGCGGATAATGCAGGGATTTCGATCCTCGCGGCTTGCAACGGTTCATATCCATCTTTTCGGCACTCCGAAATCTCTTCGTCCTGCGCACCAGAAATACTCAGCCCTCGCCATCCACATCCATCGGATCCGCGCAATGGCGCAGTGGAAAGCCGTGACCGGCGCAACCGCCTGACGTCTCAGACAAGCGCCCTGTTCCGACCTTGATCAAACAACGTGACATCGCCCGGAGCATCAAGCCGAGCGTATCGAGCATGTTGACGCCTAGCCTGCGTCACCGGGAACTCCTAGGCCGCCCACCCTTTTGTCGTGAAAAACGAAAAGAATCGAACAGCAACTGAGGAGTGCCGTCGATCCGACAGACGTCCGTGGGAGGAGGTGGGCCATCTGAATTCGAAGCTCTGCGCACGAGATGGATCGCTTCGATGAAAACCAGGGTACCCATTCCCGTCGCACATGATAGACTTTGCTGCAGCGCAGCTATGCAATGGATGCATAGCGCTTTGTCGAGAAAACCTACATCTCACCGCCGGCGTGTCGGGTGCTGCCGTGTCGGAGGTAGCAACCTTCTTCGAACCATCGTATCCCTCCGCCGAAGGCCGTCTGTGCTGACTTGCTGATTGGCTTTAAGTCCATGGCTTATGTCATGCGTTACAATTATTTCCCCCATTGAGGTGTTGTCCTCCGATGATCTTGGTCACCGGCGGGACTGGTCGGACGCAGAGAAGGTTCGGATCGCCGAGGAAAGCCTGCAAGGTTTTCGGCAGGGCTCAGTGACGGCACGGCGTTATGGATTGTCGCGATCACTGTTGACCCGTTGGCGTCGGGAATACCGAAGCGGGCTTCTGAGCGGTTCCGCATCAACAAGCTTTGTGCCGCTTTCGATTTCGCCACCGACTGCGGCATCTTCTGAGATGATGGCTCCGCTCCAGTCGGGCGGCGAAAAGATGATCGAGATTGGCCTGCCGAATGGCCGGCGGCTGACGATTCCGGCCTCGCTTGATCCGACCTCCTTGCCCGTCTGTTGTCGATCCTGGACGTGTCATGATCGCGTTTCCGGGCGGGGTGAAGGAGTGGATCGCGGGCGGCGTGACGGACATGCGTTGCGGCATGAACAGCCTGGCGCTGAAGGTGCAGGAAGGCCTTGGCCGCGATCCTCATAGCGGCGAGGTTTTCTGCTTCCGCGGCCGCAAGGGTGACCTGATCAAGGTGCTCTGGCATGACGGCGTTGGCATGTCGCTTTACCTGAAGCGGCTGGAAGCTGGAAAGTTCATCTGGCCAGTCAAGCCAGAATGGCTCTGCCGTGCCGGTGTCGGCGGCGCAGCTCGGCTATCTCCTGGAAGGGATCGACTGGCGCAATCCGCGCTGGACGCAAAGGCCTTCCAAGGCGGGTTGATAGGTACATTCCTCTGTTTTTGTTGGGCTTTTGGCATGTTCCATGGTAGCTTTCGGCCATGGATGATGCTGCTTCGGAGATAGGAAGACTGCGCGCCGCGCTTGCGGCATCGGAGGCGCGTGCCGCCTCCGCCGAGGCCGATCTCGCACAGGTGCGCGCCGTCGTGACAACCTCCGAGGCTATGATCAGGCACCTCAAGCTCGAGATCGCCAAGATGCGGCGGGAGCAGTACGGCCAAAGCTCGGAACGCCGCGCCCGGCTGATCGACCAGATGGAATTGCAGCTCGAAGAACTCGAGGCAGACGCCACAGAGGATGAGATCGCGGCAGAACGCGTGGCAGCAAAGATCGCGCAAGTCTCGGCCTTCGAACGCCGTCGTCCGGCCCGCAAGCCGTTTCCCGAGCACCTGCCGCGCGAGGGCCTAATCATTGAAGCTCCTTCGACTTGCACCTGCTGTGGCTCAGCGCGGATCGTGAAGATGGGCGAGGACGTCACCGAGACGCTGGAGGTGATCCCGCGCCAGTGGAAGGTGATCCAGACGGTGCGGGAGAAGTATACCTGTCGGGATTGCGAGAAGATCAGCCAACCACCGGCACCTTTCCATGCGACCCCACGTGGATGGGCGGGACCGAACCTGCTCGCCACGATCCTGTTCGAGAAGTTCGGCCAGCATCAGCCATTGAACCGCCAGGCTGAGTGCTACGCCACGGAGGGTGTCGATCTCAGCCTCTTCACGTTGGCTGACCAGGTCGCGTCTTGCGCGACGGCGCTGCAACCGATCCATGACCTGATCCGCGCCCATGTTCTGGCCGCCGAGCGGCTGCATGGCGACGATACCACCGTGCCGCTTCTGGCGAGGGAAGCAACGAAGCAGGCAAGGTTATGGACCTACGTTCGCGACGACCGCCCCTTCGCGGGCGGCGCGCCTCCCGCAGCCCTCTTCCACTTCTCACCCGATCGCGAGAAGACCCATCCCAATAAGCATCTCGCCGGGTGGTATGGCACTCTGCAGGGCGATGCCTACGGCGGCTACAACGACCTCTATCGTGCCGACCGCAGCCCCGCGCCGGTGATCAGCGCGCTCTGCTGGAGCCATGCGCGGCGCAAATTCTTCGAACTGGCCGACATCGCCGGCAACGTTCGCAAGGGCAAACCCGCCCACGAGATATCACCCGTCGCGCTGGAGGCTGTGGCCCGCATCGACGCGCTCTTCGACATCGAGCGCGGCAAAAACAGAATGCCTGCCGAGGAGCGGCTCGCAGCGAGGCAGCAACATGCTCGTCCACTCGTCGAGGAACTGCACGACTGGCTCATGGCCCAGCGTGCGCAGATGTCGAAGCACAATCCCGTCGCCAAGGCGATCAACTACATGTTCGAGAAGGAGGGTCGCTGGGAAACCTTCACCCGGTTCCTCGACGACGGCAGGCTGTGTCTCACGAACAATGCCGCCGAACGCGCCCTGCGCGGCATTGCTCTCGGAAGAAAGGCATGGTTATTCGCCGGTTCCCAGCGTGGGGGCGAGCGCGCCGCCTTTATGTATTCCCTGATCGTCACGGCCAAGATGAACGATATCGATCCGCAATCCTGGTTGGCGGACGTGCTCGCCCGGCTGCCAAACATTTTCTGTATCCAGGTTGCCGGAACTACTCCCCTGAAACTGGTCCGCCGGAAGCGCCCGGCAGATGACGGCCTGATGGCGCGCCCGACCCATGTCTACACGATCGACTATGTCGCCTCGCTGATAGGCGAGAACCTCGAATTCATCCAGGAAATCGCCAGCAACTCAGACAACATCGACTATGGCGAGATGATCCATGCTTATGACTGAACCGAGGAAGGCATCACCACCTTCACCGAACGCGGCATCGAGAGCTTGAAGGAATTCCTCGCCGATGTCCGCACCTGGGACGGAGGTGTTCGGCAGTTCCTCATAGACGAGCAATGTGATCCGGAAAGGATCGAACGCATCATGGCAGGCGAGCCAAAATCATAAGTCCTGCGGCCTTCGCCGGCTTTCGATTACCCACATCCACTGCAGACGAGGTTGCATCCGATGAATCGTCTGTGATTCTGTCTGTGACGCCGAATCACGGAGGCGTCGCAGATGAACGAGGATATGGAAGCTGGCGAAGCGGGCTG
>Ga0209051_1000616_pt1 | contig 41069 bp, 33 predicted proteins | sample AraplaCvi_mMS_r2_2_FD_184286 | JGI IMG/M metagenome (GOLD analysis project Ga0209051, IMG submission 184286) | Arabidopsis root microbial communities from North Carolina, USA - plate scrape MF_Cvi_mMS_r2 (SPAdes) (version 2) | ecosystem: Host-associated > Plants > Roots > Endosphere | place...
GAATGGTGGTGGTACACCCCCTTCGAACCCCAACCACCACCGGACAACTGAGGGTCGTGCCATGGGTGTCCGGTAGCAGAAGCTACTCGGCGCCGACGGTCTCCTTGGCGACGAAGACGGATACGTAACCGATCGGAATCCCGGTGATGGCCGCGATGCACTCCCGCGCTGCCAACTCGACCGTCGCCCGCCGGCGCGCATGTGTCACCCCACCGATTTCGGGGATCCGGATCGACCAGCCGTCCAGCTCGTGACGGATCTCGACGTCGAAACTCTGACCGACGGTCGGACGGCTCATCCGGGGCATCGCGCGGTGCGTGCGAGTACCAAGGGGATTGTGTGCGCGCCGCAAGGTGGGCTGAAGAGGCATGAGAAAGTTCCTGTGTCGGACGACGGACCGCGGGAAAGAGTAAACCTTCCCAACCCCGAACGCCTAATCGGCGAGACGGCCGTTAACCCTGGTCAACGGTGTGTTCACCCGACGTCGCCCGATGGTTCACCGGCAGTAGGACCGCGTCGCGAACGTCAGGCCGCGCTGATAGAGATCGTCGAAGCCGCGGCTGGCGACCACCGCAGCCTTGGCGGTCTGCAGATCACCGGCGCAGCCGGGTGAGTGCAACGAGTTCCATTGCGCGGCAATCTCGTTCACCATGGTGTGGTTGTACCCGTCGATCGCGGACCGGGAATCCGACAGGTTGGGTGCGGTCGTGGGAGCGCTGGCGGGATCCAACTTCCACGCGCTGAAGTGGCCGTACTCGACGCCGACCGTCGCGTCGATCTGATCGCGGAAGACCCGTTCGACGTACCCGGGGTCGACGTTCTGCGCCTTGGCCGCCGCCACCACGGCGTCGATCACCTGTCGCTCGCGGGCCGGATCTTCGATCGAGCCGCCGGTGGTCCACTTCGAGGCGGCCACCGGTTGGGCGGTCTGGAGGCGCTGGGCGGCCGCGTCGACCAGGGCGAACAGGGGACTCGGTACGTCGGCGGCAGCCGGGACGGGGGTGAGCGTCAGAACCAGGGCGACGCCAACGGCCGACGCGGCGACGCGGGAAGCGAAGAGACTCATGACGTCACGCTAACTCCGAGTGCGCGCACACGGCTGGGGACGTCGGCCGTAGCCGACGCCCCCAGGCGTTTCACGGCGCGTGTGCGCCGCGGTCATCCGTGCTTACGAGGAGGCCCCGTTGGCCCCGTTCGCTCCCGCGTTGCCACCTGCACCATTGGCGCCGGCGTTGCCACTGGCCCCCGTGCTGCCGGTGCTGCCGGTGGTTCCGGTCGCTCCGGTGGCCCCGGTGCTCCCCGCGGTACCGGACGAGCCGGCACTTCCGCTGGAGCCGGTTCCGCTGAAGATGCCGCCGTGGCCCGCGGTACCCGCGGTCCCTCCGGAGCCGGCGTTGCCGCCCGCACCGCCAGCGGCGCCTGTTCCACCTGCACCACCCGTGCCACCGGCACCGCCGGCACCCGCAGTTCCGCCGGGGCCGCCCGAGGCACCGGATCCACCGGTACCGCCCGTGCCACCCACACCGGTTCCGCCGGCACCCGTGCCCGCACCGCCCGCACCACCGGATCCGCCGTTGCCGCCTGCGGCTCCGGCACCACCGTTGCCGCCCGTCGCACCGGTTCCGCCGCTGCCGCCGTTGCCGCCGGCCTGGCCCGCTCCGCCGCTACCGCCGTTGCCGCCGGTACCACCGTTGCCTGCCGCGCCACCGCTGCCGAACAGACCACCGGTTCCGCCGTTGCCGCCGTTGCCCGCCGTCGTGCCAGCGGTTCCCGCACCACCGGTCACGGTGCCGTTGGAGCCTGCCGTGCCGGCGCCGCCCGCACTGCCCGTTCCGCCGGCCTGTCCTGCTGCGCCGATGCCGCCGTTGCCACCGTTGCCGCCACTGCCGCCCGCTCCGACACCGCTGGTGCTGACACCGGCACCGCCGGCACCGCCCGCGCCACCGTCGGTTGCGCCGGTTCCACCGTTGCCGCCGTTGGCTCCGTTGCCGCCGACCGCCACGCCGCCCGCGCCCGTGGTGGACGCCGCGCCGCCCGCTCCGCCTGCGCCGCCGTTGGCACCGTCGGTGCCGTTGGCGCCCGCAGCACCGTTGCCGCCGGTAGCCAGCGGTGCGGTCCCCGCCACCGCGCCGCCGGCTCCGCCTGCGCCACCGGGGTTTCCGGCGGTGCCTGGCAGCCCGTTGCCACCGGTCACCGTGCCGGCCGCGCCGGCCGCGCCCTCGGTACCGGCCGGACCGGCGGGCGCGGGGTTGACCCCGGCCGCGCCGTTGGAACCGACGATCGTGCCGTTGGCGCCGTCGGTGCCGTTGGCGGCCGCGCCGCCGGTTGCCGAGGTGCCGGGAGTACCCGCGACCCCGTCTCCACCGACGCCGCCCGCGCCGCCGTGGCCGAACAGGGCCAGCAGCCCGGCGTTGCCGCCGTTGCCGCCGTTCGCGCTGGTGCCGCCTGCGCCGCCCGCGCCGCCGCTGCCGAGCAGGGCGAACAGTCCGGCGTTGCCGCCGTTGCCACCCGCCGCGCCAGCGCCGCCGGCGCCGCCCGAGCCACCGTTTCCGAAGATCACGAACGTGCCCGCGTTGCCGCCGTTGCCACCCACCGCGCCGAGACCGCCGGTGCCACCCGAACCGCCCGATCCGAAGAACAAGCCGCCCGTGCCGCCGGTGCCACCGGCCTGTCCGGCAGCACCGGAACCGCCCGTGCCGCCGTATCCGATGAACAGACCGGCGTTGCCGCCGTTCACGCCGGTTCCGACGCCGCCGTTGGCGCCGTTGTGCACGAAGATGTTGACGATGGGCACGAGCCCGACGAGGTTGATCACCTGGTATAGCGGGGTGAACTCAACGGGCCCGATGAAGGCCGCCGACAGTGCCGTCGGAGTGGGGAGATTCGGGTTCGCTAGGAAGCTGCTGGTGCCGATCACCAGAGTGCTGGAAGTCGTGCACTGAGCCGGTAGCAGGGGGCATCCGACGCTGGTGGCCGGTGACAGTGATGGAGTTTGCACAGGCGCAGCCTGCGCGAGACCGGCGCCGCAGGCCAGCGCGGCTCCGGCGCCGGCGATGGACAGGCTGGTGGCTAACGAGTAAACGGAAGTCTTCTTCACGTGTGGGTCTTTCGTTATGGACTCCATGGAGCCATGATCATGGGTTTCACTGCAATTGACACGTCATCCCCGATGGCGGTCGCGACCGGCGTCGCAAACACTTTGTCCTTTCGAATGTGCAAGTGCTTCTGCATGTCAGCATAGCAATATGCGTGTGTGCATGCAATAGCTGAGTGTGCTGGAGCGAACGATTTTGGCGGTCCGAATGCACGCCGCGGGTCGATCATGGAATACATTGACCAGATGGCCGAGTCGACGTGGTGGCAGTACGTGCTCACGGTGACCGGCAATGCCGCGCAACGCGACATCGCAGAGGCCACGGGCATCGACCAGTCCAGCATTTCGCGGTGGCAACGGGGGACGACGACCCCGCGGGCGGAGGCGGTGGTCGCGTTCGCCCGGGCCTACGGTCACTCTCCGGTCGAGGCGCTGGTTGCTGCGGGCTATCTCAGGAGCGACGAACTCGGTGTCGTGGAACTGACCACGCTCACCGGCGACCTCACCACGGTGTCGGTCGACTCACTGCTGAGCGAGCTGCGGCGACGCGTGCTCGCCGGCGGCCAGGAGGCGCAATCGTGGCCGGCTGGCTGGACCGCCGATGACGCGCGCGTGAACCGGTCGCAGGACCAGGAGAAGAGCGGCGACCTCGGTCGCTGACAGATCCTGGGGACGCACCCGCGTCATCACCTGTTCCAATTCCCAGCGCAGATGCGGGAGGGTTCCGTGCGCTGCGGGGCTGGTGCCGGAATGATCGATGATGAGCTCGCCTGCCTTCGATGTGCCGTGCTGTGGTGGTTCACGGATCGGGCAGCGGGGTCCGGGCCAGCCGACGTCGTCGAGCCGCTGAGCGAACTCCGCATTTCGACGAACACCGTCATCGTGCGCCCCACGGGCGATTAGCGCAAGCAAACGATATTACGTATTCGAGATACTGCGAAAGGTGTCGGGCGACGGCCCGCTGCCGAAGCCGCCGCGCCGCGACAGCGAACCGCTCTGCCACGGGACGATGAGCTTGGTTCGAGTCGACCGCACGCATGACGACCCGCCCTCGACCAACCGAACTTGGGCGTGGTCGGCGGGTGACCGCAGGTAACGGGCCTGACGTGCGGCTTTCGGCTCGAGGTTGGCGCGCCGAGACGGCGCGATCGCCCCTTGAGTCCTACCGCTCGTCGTTCGACTTGGAGCTATAGCGTCACTCTTGGCCCGTGTAAATAGCCGATCTGGTCAATGATTCAGCCAGTCTATGCGGCCAGCTAACACCCGGTTTGATCTTGACATCCGCGGAGCGAGGCTCGACTCGTCGGCCTCGGTTGCGAATCTGCAAACGATGGGCAGGGGCGGCTCAGGAGGTGCCGTGGCGCCGCGAGGACGCCTCGATGCCGTCCGCGGCGACGTCGTGTCCGGCCTCGCAGCGCACCTCGACGGCGATCGGGCTGCCGCAGTCGGCGTGGGTCAGGGCCACGCGGCCACCGTCGGACCGCGTCCAGCGGTTGCCCCACTGCATCAGTGCCAGCAGCGCCGGGAGAAGCTCTTCGCCCTTGCGGGTGAGGTGGTAGTCCTCGCGGCTTCGTTGTCCGGCCACGTGATACGGGCGCCGCTCGAGTAGGCCCTCGTCGACGAGCTCCTTGAGCCGGGCGGCCGTGATCCTCTCGCTGACCTGAGCGCGACGGACGAACTCGTCGAAGCGGTGGGCGCCGTAGAACGCCTCGCGGAGCAGCAGCATGCTGGCGCGCCGCCCCACCACGTCCAGGGCGGCGGCCATCGTGCAGTTGGCCGCCGACCAGCTGTCGCGATCGGCGAGCGCACCCGTCAGGGTCACGGAGGTCACAGGTCGATGATGCCACGCTGACTTGCCATGGGTAAAGTCAGCGTCGTAGTGTCTGACTTACCTGGGGTGCAGTCAGCAGTGTGCCCCACGAGGATGTGAGGTAGCGATGACGATCGACGTTTCCCCTCGGGACGCGGCACTCGAGCGGACGGCCGCACTCCTCGCCGACGACCCGCAGATCCAGCGCGCAGCACCTCGGCCGGACGTCGTCACGGCTGCCAGGGAGCCGGGCCTGCGACTGCCCGAGTTGCTCGCCACCTTCGTCGACGGCTACGGGGATCGTCCGGCGATCGGCAGCCGCGCCCGCTCCGTCGTCACCGACCCCACGACGGGCCGGCGCGTGGCCCTGCTGCGACCCGAGTTCGAGACCGTCTCCTATCGGGAGCTGTGGTCCGACGTCACCGCGGTCGCGAACGCGTGGAGCCAGGACTCGGAGGCACCCGTCCGGCCGGGGGACTTCGTCGCCACCATCGGGTTCGCCAGCGGGGACTACCTGACGGTCGACCTGGTCTGCGGCTATCTGGGCTTGGTCGCCGTGCCCCTGCAGCACAACGCGCCTGCGTCGCGGCTGCAACCGATCCTCGCCGAGACCGACCCGGTCGTCGTGGCCGTCAGCGCCGCGTACCTAGACCTGGCCGTGGAATCGGTGCTGGGAAGCCAGTCGCTGCGGCGGCTGGTCGTGTTCGACTTCTCGGCCGACGTCGACGACGATCGCGACCGACTCGACGCCGCCACCGCCCGTCTCGCCGCCGAGGGCATGGACGTCGTCGTCGAGACGCTCGACGCGGCCGTGGCGCGTGGGCGGACGATGCCGGACACCCCGCCCTACTCCGGCGGTGATCAGGACCGGCTCGCGATGATCCTCTACACCTCGGGCAGTACGGGTGCGCCCAAGGGCGCCATGTGGACCGAGAAGATGGTCGCCACGCTGTGGACGTTGCCGCTCAAGGCACCGGATGCGCCGGTGGTCAACGTGAACTTCCTGCCGCTGAACCACCTGGGTGGCCGGATCCCGCTCTCGTCGGCGTTCCAGGCGGGCGGGACGAGTTACTTCGTCCCCGAAAGCGATCTGTCGACGCTGTTCGAGGACTGGTCCCTGGTCCGTCCCACCGACGTCGGGCTGGTGCCCCGTGTGGTCGACATGCTGTTCCAGCGATACCAGCAGAGCGTCGAGCGTCTGGTGTCCACGGGGGTCGACGACTCGACGGCGGACGCCCTCTCCAAGGCCGAACTGCGCGAAGACGTCTTCGGCGGCCGCGTGGTGGGCGGGTTCGTCAGCACCGCCCCCCTGTCCGCGGAGATGAAGGCGTTCGTGGAGTCCTGCCTGGAGACCAATCTGACCGACGCGTACGGGCTCACCGAGATCGGTGCCGTCACGACCGACGGAATCATCGTGCGGCCGTTGGTGATCGACTACAAGCTCGTCGATGTGCCCGAGCTCGGCTACTTCAACACCGACCGGCCGCACCCCCGGGGCGAGCTCCTGGTGAAGAGCAACGGGGCCACCCCCGGGTACTACAAGCGGCCGGAGGTGACGAAGGAGGTCTTCGACGACGACGGGTACTACCGCACGGGTGACGTGATGGCCGAGATCGCCCCGGACCACCTCGTCTACGTGGACCGGCGCAACAACGTGATCAAGCTGTCCCAGGGCGAGTTCGTCGCGGTCGCCAATCTCGAGGCCGTGTACGCCGGTGCCGCCCTGGTGCGTCAGATCTTCGTCTACGGCAACAGCGAACGCGCCGCACTCCTGGCGGTCGTCGTACCGACGGAGGACGCCCTCGCACGGTTCGAGGGTGATCCCGCCGGGCTGAAGGCGGCCATCCTGCAGACGCTCTCGCAGACGGCACGCGAGGCGGAGCTGCAGTCCTACGAGCTGCCCGCCGACGTCCTCGTCGAAGACACCCCGTTCAGCGCCGCCAACGGGCTGCTGTCTGGCGTTGGAAAGTTGTTGCGCCCCAAGCTAAAGGAGCGCTACGGCGCTGCGCTCGAGCAGGTGTACGCCGACCTCGACGGCGCCAGGGCCGACGAGCTCCGTGGGCTACTCGCCGCCGCCGCGAGCCAGCCCGTGGTCGACTCCGTCGTGCAAGCCGCCCAGGCGCTGCTGGGCATCTCGGGCGCCGCACCGGAACCCTACGCGAAGTTCCTCGACCTCGGCGGGGACTCGCTGTCGGCGTTGACGTTCTCCAATCTGCTGCAGGACGTCTTCGGCGTCGAGATGCCGGTGGGCGTCATCATCGGCCCGACGACGACGCTGGCCGACATCGCGGCCCACGTGGAGCGCGAACGAGCGGGGGAATCCTCGGGTGCGACGTTCGGCAACGTCCACGGGGTCGGCGCCACGGTGGTCCGCGCCTCTGAGCTGACCCTCGATCACTTCCTTCCAGCCGATCTGTTGTCCAATGCCGTTGCCTTGCCGCCGGTTTCGGCCGACGAGCCGCGGACCGTCCTGCTCACCGGCGCCAACGGTTACCTGGGCAAGTTCCTCGCCCTGGACTGGCTGGAGCGACTGTCGACCGTCGGCGGGACGCTGATCTGCCTGATCCGGGGTGACGACGTCCGGTCGGCGCGGGCCCGCCTGGAGGCGGTGTTCGACGGCGACGACCCGGCGCTGGTCGACCGGTTCCGTCGGCTCGCCGAGGAGCACCTGGTCGTGATCGTCGGTGACGTGGCCGAGCCCCGGTTCGGCCTCGACGACGGCGCCTGGCAACGGTTGGCCGACGAGGTGGACCTCGTCGTGCACCCCGCGGCGTTGGTCAACCACGTGCTGCCCTACTCACAGCTGTTCGCCCCCAACGTCGTCGGCACCGCGGAGGTGATCCGCTTGGCGATCACGTCGCGGCGCAAGCCCGTCGCCTACGTGTCCACCGTGTCGGTCGCGATGACCGTCGACCCGGCCCGCTTCGACGAGGACGGCGACATTCGGCAGATCAGCCCCGAGCGCCCCGTCGACGACTCCTATGCCAACGGCTACGGCAACAGCAAGTGGGCGGGGGAGGTCCTGCTGCGGGAGGCCCACGACCTCTGCGGACTGCCCGTGTCGGTCTTCCGATCGGGAATGATCCTCGCGCACCGGGAATATGCGGGTCAGCTCAACGTCCCAGACATGTTCACCCGCTTGATCTTCAGCGTGCTGGCGACCGGCCTGGCGCCGACGTCGTTCTACACCCGAGACGCCGACGGCCACCGCCAGCGCTCGCACTACGACGGTCTGCCGGTGGACTTCGTCGCCGACGCGATCACGACGCTGGGCGCCGCGACTACGACCGGGTTCCGCTCCTTGGACGTGATGAACCCCCACGACGACGGGATCTCGCTGGACGTGTTCGTCGACTGGCTGGTCGAGTCGGGTCGTCGCGTCAACCGCATCGACGACTACGACGAGTGGTTGCGCCGCTTCGAGACCGCGCTGCGCGCCCTGCCGGAGCACCAGCGCCAGCAGTCGGTGCTGCCCCTGCTGCACGCCTACCGCCGACCGGAGGTTCCCGTCCAGGGGTCGTTGGCGCCTGCCGAGGCGTTCCGGGCGGCAGTCCGCGCCGCGAAGATCGGTGCGGACCAGGACGTTCCGCACCTGAGCCGGGACTTCATCGAGAAGTACGCATCGGACCTGCGGCTGCTCGAGATCCTCGTGTCCTGACCGACGCGCGGCGATTCGGAGCGCAAAGTCGGCGTGGAGGGGTGGCGGCGAACTAGGTTGGGGTCTTCGCCAGCGACGACGGGAGACCACGATGGGACGCGGCCTGAAGTTCGGCGCCGTCGGCGCGTGCGCATTGATCGCCGTCGGCTGCGGCGGCTCGGGCGCAGGCACCGGCCAGACTGCCGCGCCGAGTCCCAGCTCGACGAGCAGTACCGCCGCGCCGCGACCGGTGATCAGCCCGGCGCTTCTCGACGTCGGCAGGTATCCGACCGCACCGCGACCGCCGTTGGGCGTCGCGGGCAACCCGGCATTGGGGGCGGCGGCCGACGCCCAGCACATGGCCGACTTCGTGGTGGGGCCGTGGGAGGTCGACGAGAAGCTCGTCGGCACCTACCTCAACAGCTACTACGTGCTGAATTCGGCCAGCGTGCTCAAGCAGTTGGGTCCGGAGGGCATCGCCACCGCTGCGGGCCAGGCCGGGATGATCAACGGATTCGCCTCGGCCCGGCAGGTTCCGGACCGGGAGGCGATGGTGAACGCCGTGCTGCGCTTTCCCGATGCGGCGGCCGCCACGGCGGCGAGCACGGCGATGGGCGAGGCCGCAGTCCGGCAACCGGTGAAGGGCGTCACCCCGTCGGCGGTGGCCATTCCGGGCCATCCCGACGCCGTCGCCTCGACCTATCCGTTCACCGCCAACGGCTCCACCCAGACCAGTGCCACCGTGCGTTCCTTCACCCCGCGCGGCCCGTACGTGTTCATGCACTTCGTCCAGTCCGTCGACGGAGTCGACCGCGCCACGGGCCTGGTGGCCAAGGCGGTCGACGCCCAAGGGCCGGCGATCGAGCGATTCACGCCCGCAACCGATCTCGCCGCCGTGCCGCTCGATCCGACGGGGCTACTGGCCAGGACCCTGCCCGCCGCAGCGTCCGAGGTCGCCAAGAACGCGGTGTACGCGGCGAGGGGAGCGGAGCACTTCCAGAGCAACCCGGTGGCGTCGCAGACGTTGTTCTCCGACACCGGCACCACCCAGGTCGCGATGGGTGACACGAACGTCTACCAGACCAAGGACGACGGTGCGGCGGTCATGATCACCAACGCGTTCAGCCAGGAGATGACGTCGGCCGGGATGGCGACCGCCGACACGGTCACGGCTCTGCCCGACAGCCACTGCTACGCGCTGCCGCAGGCGTTCTACTGCGTGGCCCCCGCCGGCCGTTACGCGATCGAGGCACGCAGCGAGCAGCTGGCCGACGTCCACCAGCAGCTGTCCGCCCAGTACGTGATGCTCACGGCGAAGTAGGCGCCAACGAGCTGCGACCCTCGACGACTCTGGCGAGGTAGGTACCCGCCAGGATCAGCGCGGCGCCGGCCATGCCGACGACCGTCACGGCGTCGCCCGCGACCGACACGCCGATCGCCGCCGCCCACAGCGGTTCGGTACCCAGGAGCACGCTCACCCGGGCCGGGGAGGTGCGGCGCGCCGCCCACATCTGCACGGCGAACGCGAAGACCGTGCACGACAGCGCCAGGTGGAGCGCGAGCAGCCACGAGTGCGCGGTCATCTGGACGGCGACCTGCACGACGCCGGGTCCGGTGGTCGCCGACAGGATCGCGAAACAGCCCAGTGCGGAAGCGAATTGGACGAGCGTGACCCGCCCGGGGTCCAGCGGCCGGTCCGCGGACACCCGGGATATCACGATGACGTGCACCGAACGCACCACGGCCGCCAGCAGCATCAGGAGGTCACCCAGGCTGGGGGCGGCGAACCCGCCGTTCTGGGTGAGGAGGCCGACCCCTGCCACCGCGACGACGGCGGAGTAGTAGAACGTGGCGGGCAGTCGGGCGGCGCCGGCCCGTCTGTCGAGTAGCGGCGTCACGACGATCGTCAGGGAGATGATCAGACCGGCGTTGGCCGCTGAGGTCCTGGTGACTCCGAACGTCTCGAGGATCAACACCACGCCGAGAATCGCGCCGAACGCCGACCCCCACGCCAGTTCGGGGCGCGTCAACCCGCGGAGCCGTGGTGCCATGACGACGGCGAGGCCGGCTGCGGCGATCCCGAAGCGGATTGTCAGAAAAGCGAATACGGTGTCCGTGGTGACGGACTCCTTGGCGGCGAGGTAGCTCGAGCCCCACGCGAGCGCGACCGCCAGCAGGGCCAGGTCGACGGTTCGCCGACTGGTGGTGGGAGTCATGGCGTCAAGCCTGGACGGGCCACATCCAGTAGACAAGCGAAACAAATTGCACAGAATGAGTAGAATTTCTACGTGGATGTCGACCGGCTGCGGCTGCTGCGGGAGCTGGCCGAGCGCGGCACCGTCCACGCCACGGCCGGGGCCATGTCCCTGACGCCGTCCGCGGTCTCCCAGCAGCTCAAGATCTTGCAGCGCGAGGCCGGGGTGCCGCTGCTCGAGCCGGACGGGCGGCGAGTCCGGCTGACCGACGCGGGTCGCACCCTGGTCGAGCGGACCGACGAGGTGCTCGCGGCACTGGATCGTGCGCACGCGGACATGGACGCCTACCGGACGACGCCCCGCGGCACCGTGCGAGTGGTGATGTTCCCGTCGGGGGCGGCAATGCTCCTGGCGGGCCTGATCACTCGCGCGGCCGAGATCGGGGTGGAGGTGCTGGGTCGCGACGTCGACCAGCCCGCAGCCAATGCGCCCGCACTGCTGGCCGACGCCGACGTCGTGGTGGTGCACCGCGACGCGCGCGACACCAGTCAGCTGAGCCCGCGATTGGACACCACCGTGCTGTTGCGCGAGCCCTTCGACGTGCTCCTGCCGCCCGGACACCGCCTGGCCCGCCGGGCCGAGGTGGCGTTGCGGGACCTCGCCGACGAGTCGTGGGTCGGCGTCGAGGGCGGTCTCGTGGTCGACGACGTGATGCGGTCGTTGGCCGCGGTGTCCGAAGTGCAGCCGCGAATCGTACAACGGGTCAACGACTTTCGCGTCGTGGAGGAGCTGGTCCTGGCGGGGGTCGGGATAGCGCTGATGCCACGCTACGCGATGGGGGTTCGCGACTTGGTGCGCAAGCCGCTCGGTGGGGTCAGGGCAGCGCGTCGCATCGAGGCCGTGACCCGCACCGGTGCGGCGACGCGTCCGGCGGTCGCGGCCGTCGTCGAGATCCTGGTGGCCCTGGCGTCGGAGGTCTCGCGGTGAGCCTTCCCAATGCCGTGTAACGCTCCGCGAACGAGGTGACACTGGAACGAGACGACAAGGGAACGCGGAGTCACCGACGACATCTGCCCCGCCAACGGCAACGAATGGGTACACGTGGACGATCCCGACCAACCCCGACGACCCGGGTTTCCCGCCGGCCTCTGGCGGACGCTGGAGAAACATCCGCCCCCGGGACTGTCCCGGATCCGGTGGCGCAGTCCGCTGCGGGGCCCGTGGCTGACGTCGGTCTTCGCTGCCGCGCTGCTGGTGATCCTGCCGATCGTGATCGTCACCGGCCTGCTGTCCTACATCGCCTACGGCCCGAAGTTCGGGCAGGCCATCCCGTTCGACGTCGGATGGCTGAAGCTGCCGTCCTTCGACTGGCCGAGCAATCCGTCGTGGCTGTATCGGTTGAACCAGGGGTTGCACGTCGGTCTCGGACTGATCATGGTCCCGCTGGTGCTCGCCAAGCTGTGGTCGGTGATCCCGCGGCTCTTCGCCTGGCCGCCGGCCCGGTCGTTGGCCACCGTGCTCGAACGCGTGTCGCTGCTGATGATCGTCGGGGGCGTGCTCTTCGAGATCGTCACCGGCGTGCTGAACATCCAGTACGACTACATCTTCGGGTTCAGCTTCTACACCGCGCACTACTTCGGGGCGTGGGTGTTCATCGCAGGATTCGTCTCGCACGTCGTGATCAAGCTCCCGACGATGATCCGGAGTCTGCGTTCCCGATCCTTCGTCGCCGAGCTGCGCACCTCGCGGGCCGACACCGTTCCCGAACCCCTCGACGAGGACGGGTTGGTGGCGCCCGACCCGGATCCGCCGACGCTGAGCCGTCGGGGGATCCTGGCGGTCGTCGGCGGTGGGGCGCTGCTGGTGGCGGTGTTGACCGCCGGGCAGACCATCGGCGGCTGGACCCGGCAGTTCGCCGTCCTACTGCCGCGCGGCCGAAGCTACGGCGACGGGCCCGACGACTTCCAGGTCAACCGGACGGCGGCCAGCGCGCGCATCGACCCCGCCCTGACCGGCGAGCGGTGGCGACTGCAACTGCTCGGCGGCCCGCAACCGGTCGTCCTGGACCGCGCCGCGCTGGCCGCGATGCCCCAGCACACCGCCGAGTTGCCGATCGCCTGCGTGGAGGGCTGGTCGACCGTCGAGACGTGGACCGGAGTGCGGCTCGCCGACCTCGCCGCCGCGGCCGGGCGGCCGGTGCCGGGATCTGCGGTGGTCTCCTCCCTGGAGCGATTCGGCGCGTTCAACCGCGCCCGACTGCAGCGCAACCAGGTGCTCAATCCCGACGCCCTGCTGGCATTCCGGGTCAACGGCGCGGACCTGTCGCTGGATCACGGGTACCCGGCTCGGATCATCGTGCCTGCGCTGCCGGGGGTGCACTGTACGAAGTGGGTGGCCTCCATCGAATTCCGGGAGTCGTGATGGCGGTCTTCAAGCGGCTGTACGGCGACCACGTACTGCACTTCATCGTCCTGGTGGCCGCGCTGGCACTGGGCGGCTACACCATCTCGGTGCTCGGGGTCGACCAGCTGTTCAACCCCCGGGTGTGGTGGCAGTCCATTGCGGTGTGGTTCGCCGTCGCCGTCATCGGCCACGATCTCATCCTGTTCCCGCTCTACGCGCTGGCCGAGCGGTTGCTACCCAAACGCCGCCGAGGGGAACCGGCGACCCGACGTCGGGTGCCGATCGTCAACTACGTCCGAATGCCCACGCTCGCAGCGGCGTTGACGTTCGCGATGTTCCTGCCCGGCATCATCGAGCAGGGCGCCGTCACGTACACCGCGGCCACGGGTCTCACGCAGGAGCCCTACCTCGGGCGCTGGCTGCTGCTGGTGGCGGGCTTCTACCTGGTCAGCGCCGTCTGCTATCTGGTGCGCAGCATCACGACCAAGACTCGTCCAGCTCACCCAGCGACTCGATGAGCGCACTGTTGACGCTGTAGTCGACCGGGCAGGCGATGACGCTCACCGTGTCGGCCGCCAACGCCTCGCGCAGCGTGGGCAGCAGCTCGTCGGCGGAGCCGATGCGGTATCCCGTGGCGCCGAAACTCTCTGCGTAGGCGACGAAGTCGGGATTGGTGAACCGCGTGTCGACGTTGTGGCCGATCTCCAGATCCATCTTCCAGCTGATCAGGCCGTAGGCGTCGTCGACCCAGATGAGGATGACGATGGGGGTGCCCACGCGGAGCGCGGTCTCGATCTCCTGGGAGTTCATCAGGAACGAGCCGTCGCCGGTGGCCACCAGCACCTTGGCCTCGGGCCGGGCGATCTTCGCGGCGATCGCACCGGGCAGCGTCCACGCCATCGTGGACAGGCCGTTGGAGATCAGGCACGTGTTGGGCTCATAGGTCGGGTAGAGCCGGGCCATCCACATCTTCAGGGCCCCGGTGTCGACGAGGACGATGTCGTCCCGCCCCAGGGCCGCCCTGGTGTCGGCGACGATGCGCGCCGGCGCGAGCGGGAACCTGTCGTCGTCGCGGCCGCTGTCGAGCTCCCGGGTGAGGAGCTCCCTGATACGCTCCTGCCCGGAGGTGGGCGGGTGTTCGCGCTGCACGGCGGCGGCGAGCTCGTCGAGGCAGCGCCCGATGTCGGCGTGCAGACCCACGGCCACGTCGTAGTGCGCGTCCACCTCGGCCGGAAAGCGGTGGATGTGAATGATCTTCGTGTCACCGCGGGGGTTGATGCGGACCGGGTCGAACTCCTGCAGCTCGTATCCGGCCGCCACGATCACGTCGGCCTGGTCGAAGCCGAAGTTCACGTAGTCGTGTCGCATGAAGCCGACCGCGCCGAGTGCCAGTGGGTGGTCGTCGGGCATGACGCCCTTGCCGTGGAACGTCGTGGCCACCGGGATGGCGAGGGTCTCGGCGAAGCGGCGCACCGCGGCGGAGGCGTCGGTGCGCGCGGCACCGTGGCCGGCCAGCACCACGGGGTTGCGGGCAGCCCGCAGGATGTCGGCGGCGCGGGCGATCTGGGTGGCCGACGGATCGTCGGGGCGGGGCACGTTGACCCGCAGTGGCACGGCCGCGGTGGGGGCGTCGGCGGCCTCGACGTCCTCGGGCACCGCCAGGTAGACGGCGCCGGGGCGCTCGGTCTGGGCGAGCTTGAACGCCTTGCGCACCATCTCCGGCACGGCACCCGGCGTCGCGACCAGGGCCGACCACTTGGTCACCGGCGCGAACATCGACACCAGGTCGACGCTCTGGTGCGATTCCTTGTAGCTGCGCCGCATGCCGACTTGCGCCGAAAGCGCAAGCACGGGCGTGGAATTGGTGGTCGCATCGGCGACACCGAGCAGGAGGTTGATGGCACCGGGACCCAGGGTCGCCGAGCACACCCCGGCTCGACCCGTCAGCCGGCCGTAGACCTCCGCCATGAACGACGCGCCCTGCTCGTGACGGGTGAGCACGTACTCGACCGACGATCGCGAGATCGCGTCGACGAGCCTGATGTTCTCCTCGCCCGGAATGCCGAAGACGTGGGTGACGCCTTCGTTCTCCAGGCATTCGACGATCAACTCGGCCGTGATGCGACTGGGTGTTGCCATGAGTCGAGACTAGACACCCGGGCAATACCTGCTAGCTGGTAGACCGGTTGGGGGCAGGCATCGTCGACGCAGGCCGGCCGCCGCGACACGATCGACGACATGACCCAGCAGTGCACCGTCCGCGACGACGACCTGCTCGGCGCCGTGGACATCCCGTATGAGGACGGGTCGATTCCCGGCTACCTGTCCTTGGTCGACCCCGGCGGGCCGCCTCGGCCAACGATCGTCTACACCAACGGTTTCGGCGAGCACTGCGAGGACGGCTACGCCGTCATCGGGTCGGCCGCACTTCGGCGGGGATACAACTTCCTGGCCTACGACGGGCCCGGGCAGGGCGCGATGCTCAGGGATCGGCGGGCGACGATGCGCCCGGATTGGGAGAACGTGCTCGGCCCCGTCGTCGACCACGCCTCGACCATTCCCGAGGTCGACGACGGCGCGATCGTGCAGTTCGGTCACGGTCTGGGCGGCTATCTGGTGGCCCGGTACGCGGCCCATGACCATCGCGCGGCGGCGATCGTCTGCAACGACGGCATGACGACGTTCTACGCCTCGTCCCCGCACATCCCGGAGCCGATCCTCGAGCTCATCGAAGACGAGCGCGACGCCGAGGCGACGGCCCTGCTCGACGCACTGGTGCAGCAGGATCCGCGGGTTCGTGGGGGGCTGAGCACCGGCCAGCGGACCTTCGGAGACCCGACGGCCGTCGAATACGTCCGCAGGACCGCCGACTACACCCTGACGGCCGACGACATCCGCCAGATCACCACACCCGTCTTGGTGCTCGAGAACCGCGACGACGCGTCCCTGGCCGGCCAGGCGGCCAACTTCGCCCGGGCGATGACGGCACCCGTCCACCACGTCGTCGTGCGCAACGCCGACGTGGTCCGCGAGACGGTGTTCGAGTACCTCGCGAGCGCCCTCGGCCGGTGAGCCGGGGCTAGAAACGGCCGAACGTCAACGCCACGTTGTGGCCACCGAAGCCAAACGAGTTGTTGACCGCGTATGCGTAGTCCCCGTAGCGCGGTGACCCCGCCACCACGTCGAGATCGACTGCCGGATCGAGATTCTCGAGGTTGAGGGTGGGCGGGATGACGCCGTCGCGGATGGCCAGCAGCGTGAGGATCGACTCGACCGCCCCGACCGCGCCCACGGAGTGACCGAGCGCCGACTTGGGCGCGTACACCGCGGGCACGTGGCCGCCCATCGCGCGGTTGACGGCGAAGGACTCCACGATGTCGCCGACCTTGGTGGCGGTGGCGTGGGCGTTGACGTGGTCGACGTCCCCGGGCACCAGTCCGGCGAGCCGAACGGCTCGGGCCATCGCGTCGCCGGCCCGTCTGCCGTCGGGATCGGGGGCCACCATGTGGAAGCCGTCGGAGGTGATCGCCGCTCCCATCAGACGGCCCATGATCGGAGCGCCTCGGGCGACGGCGTGCTCCTCGGTTTCGATCACCATCAGCGCCCCCGCCTCACCGAAGACGAAGCCGTCGCGATCGCGGTCGAAGGGTCGCGACGCGCCAGCGGGGTCGGCGTTGTTGGTCGACAGCACGATCTGCATCTGCGCCATGCTGGCGATGGGCACCGCGTCGATCTTGGACTCGACGCCACCGCAGACGGCGACGTCGGCGTCACCCATGACGAGGTGCCGGTAGGCGTGCGCGATGCCCTCGGATCCCGAGGCGCACGCGGACACCGGGGAGATGGCGCCCGCCTGGGCGTGCAGGTCGAGCGCCACCGCGGCCGACGGACCGTTGGCCGCGAACAGCTGCATCGCCAGGGTCGGTATCGCCGTCGGCCCGCCGGAGCGCATGCTCTCGTGGGTCGACGCGATCTCCGGGGCGGCACCCATCGCCGTGCCGATCGAGACCATCAGGCGGGTGGGGTCGTAGTCGAACAGGGCGGCGCTGTCGCGGGCGCGCCTGCCCAGGACGGTGGCCATCCGCTGGACGTAGGACATCCGGAATGCCTCGTCGGGAGTCAGCTGATCGTCGAAGTCCTCCAGCAGATGACCGCCGATCCGCACGGGCAGGTCGTACTTCTCGACGAAGGGGTCGTCGATCTCGCGAATGCCGCTGCGACCCTCGAGAAGTGCTCGCCAGGTGCCCTCGACGTCGGTGGCGAGCGGCGTCGTCATTGCCACACCGGTGACCACCACGTTCGGAAGCTTGCCTCCTGCAGGCTGACTCACCAATGGTCACCTTTCGTGCATCACGCCCGAATCAACGATCGAAACTCCGTGGTCGACGCACGACGCGGGTCTCTGGGCGAATGCGTTCGCGCGCAAGGGCTCAACCTCACGCGCGTGTCGAATGTTTGCCACGGTAACAGAAGCCTTTCAAGATCGTTGAGACCGAGAGCGACGAAAGTCCTTGATTCCAAGGATGGCAGCGCCGGCCCGACGGCACGTGTGACGGCGCTGGCAGCGACCTGTGGGATTTCCCGGGTCCGAAACGAGGAGGCCCCTCCACCGGGGGGTGGAGGGGCCTCTCGACTCACCATGTCGTCGGGTGGGACGAACTATCCCTTCGACGAGGAACCGGAGCTCTTCTCGGAGCTCTTCTCGGAGCCCTTGTCGGAGCCCTTGTCGGCTCCCTTGTCAGCTCCCTTGTCGGAACCGGCGGTCGTCGACCCCGCGGTCGGCTCGGCCGACGCGCCGTCCTTCGCCGGGGAGGTCGTGCTGCCCGACCCGTTCGACGTCGGCGTGCTCGACCCCGAGGTGCCCGGCTCGACCTTGTTGCCGGTCGTGACGTCGGGATCGGAAGCCGTCGGCTTCGTGGCTGGCTTCGTGGTGGGCGACGACGTCTCGGTCGGGGTCTTGGTCGAAGTCGACGGCGTCGTCGTCCCCGCGGTCGAGTCCGTCGTCGAAGCCTCAGTCCCGCTGGTGGATTCGCTGCCGTCCTTGGTGCTGGCAGGGGTGCTCGCGGTCGTGTCGGTGACGGCCGGCTTGTCGGCGGAGGCCGCCGGTGCGCTCGCGTCGGCCGTGGTGGTGTCCGTCGTCTCGGACGACTTCGCCGGGGCGGTGGCCGTGGTCAGGGTGACGGTCGCCGCGGTGGTCGACGGCAGGCTGGCGATGGTGGCCGCTGGCGGTGCGGCCGGTGCGATCGCGTCGGTGATGAGCTTGATGACCTGCTGCAGGGCGTAGAGCGGACCGCCGGTGTTGATGATCGCGTTGCCGTCGCCGTCGAAGGTGATCCCCGAGGAGGCGAGCAGACCGCCCGCCTTGACGATGATTCCCGATCCGTCCGGGATGCCCGCCAGCGGTCCGAGGTTGGGGCCGTAGCCGCCGTTGAGAATACCGTCGGCGATCGTGGCCGGGGCGGTGACGATGGCGTTGGCCACCGCGCCGAGGTCGCCGGTGCCCACGGCGTTGATGACGTTCTGGATGGCGGCAGCCGCGGCGGCGGGGGCGCTGATCAACGGGGCGATGAAGCCGCTGACGGCGAGCAGCGTCGAGAGCGGATCGCGAGTGAACGCGTTGATCACGTTGACGAGGTTCGTCAGCGGCTGGGTGAGCACCGTCTGCAGCACGGGCAGCAGGTTCAACGCGGGGGCGGCGACCGCGAGGGGAACGCCCAGCAGCGTGTTCACGGCGCCCTCGACGTTGCCCGCGGCCAGCTGGCTGACGGCCGTGGTCAGCGCCGCCGGCACCTGCGAGGCCGCGGCGGCTATTCCGCCGCCGGTGGTGGCCAGTCCGTTGAGCAGAGTGGCGGCGCTGCTGACCTGGTTCTGCAAGATCTGGTTGAGCAGCTGCCCCGGGACGGTGTTCTGGATCAGCGTGTTCGTGTTGGCGAGCGCGGCCTGGAACACCTGCGCGTACACGTCGAGTGGATTGGCCAGCGCGGCGAGGTTGACCTCGGCGGCATGAATCGACGGGAGGCTGACGTCGGGCAGGTGGATCTCGGGCATCGGCGTGACCGCGGCAGCGGCGATGACGCTCGCTCCGACCAACGCGACTCCGGCGGCGAAGTGAGGGCGACGGACGGCAGCTTGCATGGGAACTCCTTGACTTGATGTGAGCTCCGACACAGCGGAACCTACTTGCGAGTAACATCACGAACGGGGATGACTCAACCACCCGCGCGCCTGCGTGCCCATCGCACGAACTGACGATCTTGATCTTGGCCACGAGGTCATTTGCCTCGGCCGTCGCCGATGCGCGGTCCCGGCACGTCGCGCGGGTTCGAAGTGCCGACGGCACCGTCGCCGGACCACTCGAGGACCCGCGGGCCGGTGGCTCGACACCCGTATCGCGGTCTCGACGACCTCGGCGGAACGGCCGCCGCAGCGACTCTGGCGTCAATATCATCCAAACGGGTGAGGCGGCGCCGAGCGATGCCTGCGCAGTGGGAATTCTGGCCGGCGTTCGGCGTTTTGCAATGCGGGCCCTCGAAGCGGCCAGTGGACAGGACGGAACCGAATGGCGCAGACGGTGCTCAGGGGCCGCAGCGACGCGATGTCGCGCGCGCTCACCGCTCTGCGTCGCGCCGGGAGCACCGGCCAGGGCGCACTGATCGTCATCAGCGGTGAACCCGGCATCGGCAAGTCCGCCGTCATGCGTGCAGTCGTCGAGCAAGCCGCCCGCGCCGGGTTCGCGGTCGGCAGCGGCAAGGCCGAGCAGGGCGATCAGATCGCACCGGGCGCACCGTTGTTGGTGGCCCTGCGGTCGGGGCGACAGCCGCTGCTACCCGGAGAGGCGTTCGCCAGCCTGGCGCCGCTGTACGACAAGCCGCTGTGGCTGGTCGACCGAATCAGCTCCCTGCTCGAGGAGATCGCGCTGAGCACGCCGGTGCTGATCGCCGTCGACGACGTGCAATGGTCGGATCGGTTGACCAGGTTCGCGCTGCGCGTGCTGCCCTCCCGACTGGCCGGATCCCCCGTGGTGTGGGTGCTCACCAGTCGGTGGGCGCCCACCGGTCCGGTCCAGGAGGTCGTCGCCGGCACCGACGACGTCACCGCGATCACGCGAATCTCCTTGGGACCGTTGGGACCCGACGACATCGAGAGCCTCGCGTCGGACCGGCTGGGCGCGGAGCCGTCCGACCACGTCAAGAAACTCCTCAACGGTGTTGGCGGGAACCCGTTCTGGGCGGTGCAGGTCCTCGACGGCCTCGCCAGGCGGCGCGAGCGCGGCCAGGGGGTCGGCGACCTGGCCGCCGAACTGTCGGCGGGTGTGCGCGAGCGGATGAGCGAACTGACCGAACCGACCGCGGCTCTGGTTCGGCTGACCGCGGTGTGGGGTCGCCCCCTCGACGCGTCCGACGCGGGCCGGCTGCTGGGGAATCTGTCGGACGCCCAGGTGGGACTCCTCGTCCGCGAGGGCGTCGACCAGGGGCTGCTCGGCACTGCCGACGGGGAGGTGTTCCTGCCCCACGACCTGGTGGGTGAGGCGGTGTACGCCGACGTCGCGCCTGCCGTTCGCCGGGAGATGCATCGGTCCTGCGCCCGCTATCTCCTCGGCGAGGGCCGCCCGGCCCTGACCGCGGCAACCCACTTTCGGGCCAGTGCGGTGCAGAACGACGAAGAGGCGATCCTCGCGCTGGAGCAGGCGGCGAGTGAATGCCTCGTGTCGATGCCGGAGCAAGCCGCCGAACTGGCGCAGCAGGCCTTCGCGCTGGCGTCACCAGCGCATCCGCTCTGGCTGGTCACCGGCACACGCACGGTCGAGACCCTGGTCAACGTTGCGCGTGAGGGCCGAGCGCTGGCCGTCGCCGAACGTCTGCTGGAGGTGGCCGCCGATCCGGAGGTCGTGGCACGGATCGAGCTGCAGGCGTGCCGCGCGCTGTGGTGCCTGGGCGACTGCGTTCGGATGGAACGCCGCGCCGCTGCGACATTGGCCCGGGCCGGGGTCTCGGAGGTGCTGCGGGCCCAGCTCTCGGCGGCCCGTGCCCTGGCCGCCTCGCGCACGACGTCGGCGCCGCGGGCGGAGTCCATGGCCCACGTCGCGCTGGCGGAGGGGCGCCGCCTCGGGGACGACTACGCACAACGCCTCGCGGTGATCGCCCTGATCGAGACGGCCCGCAACGAAGGCCGCCACCGGTTGGCGCTGGACCGCTTCGCCGACCTACGCCGGCTCTCCGACACCGCGTACGAAATCGAGGAGATCCGCACCCTTCAGCACCTGGACGCCTACGACGACGCCGAAGCCCTGCTGACCAAGATCCGCGAGGCCCGCGACGACGTCGACGAGCTGCTGCCGTCGATGCTCTACGCCCAGATGTGGCAGGACCACAACCTCGCCAGATTCGACGCGGCCGAGGCCGGCGCGCGCACCTTGCTGAGGTTGGCCGACGAGACCGACAACCACGGCTACCGGCTCAACGCGCGCATGGTGCTCGCCGCGGTGGCGAGCTATCGCGGTGAAGTCGACAGGGCGACGGAGCTGTTGGTGCCCATCGAGGACGACTGCCAGCTGTCCGACGGCGACCGGTCGCCGCGCGCGGGACTCATGCGCGGCTGGGTGAAGGCCAGCTCGGGCGACCTGGCAGGGGCCCTGGCGATCCTCGGCCCCCTACTCGACCACGTGGAGGACGTCCGGGATCCCTGGCCGTGGACGCCGCCATGGATGAGGATATTGGCCGACATCGGCCTCGCCGCGGGGGATCGGAACATGGTGGGTGCGGCGTCGCGTCTCGCCGACCTTGCGGCGCAACGCAATCCCGGTGTCCCGAGCCTGGACGGAGTCGCGCAGCACGTTCGTGGTCTGATGGCCGACGACCCGGACGTGCTCGCCGTGGCGGTGCGCACGCTGCGGGAATCGCCGCGGCCGATGTTGCTGGCGGACGCGCTGAAGGATCGAGGGTCGGCGCTGCTGCGCCACGGCCGACGAGCCGAGGCCGTCGACGCCCTGGTCGAAGCCGCCGAGACCTATCAGCGGGTCGGTGCGACCGCGTCCGGTCGTGCGATATCGAATCTGCTTCGGGGGCAAGGGATCAAGGGCATCCGGGTGAGCCCGCCCGCGCCACGTCCGCACAGCGGGTGGGCATCGTTGACGCCCACCGAGCTTCGGGTGGTCGAACTGATCAGCACGGGGTACACCAACCGCTCCGCCGCGGAGGCACTGAGCGTGTCGACCAACACGGTGAACACCCACCTGCGCGCGGTGTTCCGCAAGCTCGGGGTGAAGTCGCGGGTGCAGCTGACCATCGCGTGGCGAGAGGCCTCCCCGCCCCGGGGCTGAGTCGAGCACCCCCGGCGCTCCGAATGCTCCCGGGGCACGCCGCGTCGGCACTAACGTGAGAGGTCGCCGAACGTTCGAGACCTCGTTGTCGTGGGGCCGCTGGAGGGAGGAAGGTCGATGGCCCCGTCCCATGCCCGCGGCGAGACCACCCCCGAGCTATTGACCGAGACGATCGGCCGTGCGTTGGAACGGGCAGCGCACCGGTGGCCTGACGGCGACGCGCTGGTGGACGTGCAGGCCGGCCAACGGTGGACGTATTATCAACTGAGACAAGAGGTTCGGCGTCTGGCCGCCGGACTTCTGGCGGCGGGGTTGGCCCCGGGTGACCGCGTGGGCGTGTGGTCACCGAACCGCTGGGAGTGGACGTTGGTGCAGTTCGCGACCGCCGAGATCGGCGTCGTGCTGGTCACCGTCAACCCGGCGTACCGGGCCCACGAGCTCGAGTTCGTGGTGAACCAGGCAGGCATGCGGTGGGTGTTCGCCGCGCAGACGTTCAAGGATTCCGACTACGGGCGCATCCTCGCCGACGTGGCACCGGCGTGCCCCGGCCTGGAACGCGTCGTGCTGTTCGGCACCGAGGCGTTCGCGGAGCTCGTCGCCGACGACGACCGCGGCGTGGCCGCCGTCGCCGCGGGCCTCACCGCGGACGACCCCGTCAACGTGCAATACACCTCGGGGACCACGGGCCGGCCGAAGGGTGCGACCCTGTCGCACACCAACATCCTGAACAACGGCTACTTCGTCGGGGAGCTGCTGGCCTACACCGAGGCCGACCGGGTGTGCATCCCGGTGCCGTTCTACCACTGCTTCGGCATGGTGATGGGGGTACTCGCCTGTCTCACACACGGTTCGGCAATGGTGATCCCGGCGCCGAGCTTCGATCCCGTGGCCACGCTGGCCGCGGTCGAGGCGGAATCGTGCACGAGTCTCTACGGCGTGCCGACCATGTTCATCGCGGAGCTGGCCCTCGAGGACTTCGACGCGTTCGACTTGTCGTCGTTGCGCACCGGCATCATGGCGGGTTCGCCGTGCCCCGAACAGATCATGCGCCAGGTGGTGGCGCGGATGCACATGGCCGAGGTGTCGATCTGCTACGGCATGACCGAGACGTCACCGGTGTCGACGCAGACCCGGACCGACGATCCGATCGAACTGCGCGTCGGCACCGTCGGCCGGGTGGGACCGCATCTCGAGATCAAGATCGTCGACGCAGAATCGGGCGAACCGGTCGACCGGGGCACGGTCGGGGAACTGTGCACCCGTGGCTACAGCGTCATGCTCGGCTACTGGGACCAGCCCGAGAAGACCGCCGAGGTGATCGACGCCGACGGGTGGATGCACACCGGTGACCTCGCCGTGATGGACGACGCCGGGTACGTGCAGATCACCGGGCGCAGCAAGGACATGGTCATCCGTGGCGGGGAGAACGTCTACCCGCGCGAGGTGGAGGAGTTCCTCTACACCCACCCCGACGTCCAGGACGCCCAGGTGGTCGGGGTGCCCGACGACGTGTACGGCGAAGAGCTGATGGCGTGGATCGTGTTGCGCGACGGCGCTTCCGAGCTCACGGCCGACGACGTCCGCGCCTTTGCCTCCGACCGGCTCGCCCGGCACAAGATTCCGCGCTACGTCCGGACCGTCGACGAGTTCCCGATGACCGTCACGGGGAAGGTGCGCAAGGTCGAGCTCCGTGAGATGGGTGTCGACCTGCTAGCCCCGACGGACTCGCGACGTGACGGGGATCTCGAAGGGTAGGTCTGACACACCCGCCATTCGTATTTAGGCTTGGCTTACCTAAATACGAAAGGTGGGGCATGAGGCGGTTACGCGTGGCGGTCATCGGTGCCGGACCGGCGGGCATCTACGCCGCCGACACCCTGGTGAACGACTACCCGCGGGCGCAGGTGGACGTCTTCGACCGGCTTCCCGCGCCCTACGGGTTGGTGCGTTACGGGGTGGCCCCGGACCACCCGCGCATCAAGGAGATCATCAAGGCGCTGCGCCGGGTGCTCTCCCGCGACGACATCCGCTTCCTGGGCAACGTCCACTACGGGACGGACGTGAAGCTGTCCGATCTGCGGCGGTTCTACGACGCGGTGATCTTCTCCACCGGTGCGCGCGCCGACCGCGAGTTGGACATTCCCGGCGTCGACCTGCCCGGCAGTTACGGCGCGGCCGACTTCGTGTCCTGGTACGACGGTCATCCCGACGTTCCGCGGGAGTGGCCCCTGACGGCGAAGAACGTCGCGGTCCTCGGTGCAGGCAACGTCGCTCTCGACATCGCCAGGATGCTCGCGAAGCCGGCCGACGAACAACTCGCCACGGAGATACCCGGCAACGTCTACCGCGGGCTGGCCCTCAACCAGGCCACCGACGTCCACGTGTTCGCCCGCCGCGGCCCGGCCCAAATCAAGTTCACGCCAATGGAATTCCGTGAGCTGTCGCATTCGCCGAGCGTCGACGTGGTGGTGCATCCGGAGGGCTTCGAGATCGACGAGGCCAGCCAGGCCGCGATCGGCAAGAGCAAGTCGACCAAGCTCGTCGTGGACACGCTGATGCGCTACCTGGAGCGGGAGCCGTCCGGCGCACCCCACCGCATTCACATCCACCTCTGCCAGGCGCCGGTGGCGATTCTGGGCACGGACCGCGTCGAGGGGTTGCGGACCGAGCGCACCGAGCTGGTCGGCAACGGAACCGTCCGGGGGACTGGCGATTTCGTCGACACTCCGGTGGAGGCGGTGTACCGCGCGGTCGGCTATCTGTCCACGCATCTGGCGGACCTGCCCTTCGACCACGGCGCCGGGGTGGTGCCCCACGACAGGGGGCGGGTACTGGACATGGACGGCGTGATGATGGAGGGCACGTACGTGACCGGCTGGATCAAGCGCGGGCCTATCGGACTCATCGGGCACACGAAGTCCGACGCCGCCGAGACCGTGACGAGCCTGCTGGCCGATCTGCCGGGCATCGCGCCCGCCGAGATCTCGGACCCCGACGCGATCCTCGCCCACCTCTCGGGTCGCGGCGTCGACTACACGACGTGGGACGAATGGGAGCGGCTCGACGCCCACGAGATCGCCCTCGGTGCGCAGCAGGGCCGCGAGCGCGTCAAGGTCGTGCCGCGCGAGGACATGATCAACGGCGGTCGCCCCGCCTGACCCGATGAGTCACGACAGGTCGACCGAGACCTCGAAGGACGCCCGGTCGGCGCGGTAGACGTCGCGGGCGAACTCGACCCGTCGGTCGCCGGCGCCGAACGTCGTCCTGGTGAGCAGGGTGCCCGCCGAGCCAGGCCGGACGTTGAGCTGTGCACTCGAGGAATCGTCGAGGACGATCGACTCCAGCACGGCCGTCGAGCGACTGAGTTCGACGCCGTACCGGTCGCGAAGCGTCGCCCACAGGGACCCTTCGTCGGCGAGGTCGAGGATGCCCGGGGTCAGGTCGGCGGGCAGGAACGTGGTCTCGAGCGCGAACGGCACGTCGTCGACGGTGCGCAGGCGATGAAACACGTGCACCGCCGCCCCCTCGTCGAGATCGAGGGCCAACCGGACCGACGGCGTCGGTTCCTGGTGTTCGGCCCACAGAAGTTTCGCCGCCGGGTGGCGGCCCAGCCGGGACACCTCCTCGGAGAAGCTGCCGATGTGGAACCGCACGCGGGGCTCCGCGACGAAGGTGCCCCGGGGTGGCCGGCGGTAGACCACGCCCTCGTTTTCCAGCAGTGACAGCGCCTGCCGTGCGGTCATCCGGCTGACCTGATGCAGTTCTGCGAGCTCGCGTTCCGACGGCAGCAGGGTGTGCGGTCCGAGCTGGTCGACGAGGATTCGATCCCGGACCTGAGCCGCGATCGCGATGTAGCGCGGGGTGGTCGACGGCTTCCGCTCGCTCTTCGAAGCCGTCACCCATGCAGGGTATCGCCGGGCCGTGAACCAGGTGACCGCTTGGTCTAGTCCACCGGCGTGTTAACACTCGATTTCCGGGGTTGACGCCGCGCGGCTCCCCTCCCATACTTTGGTTCAACCGCATGGTCTATACCACCTTGGAGGAGCCCCATGAGTGATCCGCAGCCCGTCCTCCGAGGCGGGGGTGACGAGGCCGAGCTGGCGCAGTTCGGCTACAAGCAGTCGATGGCGCGCCACACCGGCAAGTTCGCGTCCTTCGCGGTGGCCTTCGCCTTCGTCTCCATTGCGACCGGCATCTTCACCACCTACGGAGCGGTGCTCAACTCCTCGGGTCCCGTCGGAATCTGGACGTGGCCCATCGCCGTGGTGGGCCAGCTCGCCGTCGCCTTCGTCCTGGGCACCATCGCCTCGCGGATGCCCGTCACCGGCTATGCGTACCAATGGATGTCGCGGCTGGCCAACCCGATCCTGGGGTGGATCATCGGATGGATCTCCTTCACCTTCCTGGCCATCGTGGTCGTCGCGGTCGACTACACGATCGCCTCGACCGTGCTGCCGGTGCTGCTGAACTACGAGGGCACGGCAGCCGTCACGTGGGGGGTGACCGCGCTGGTGCTGCTGCTGCAAGCGATGCTGCTGGCGTCGTCCACCAAGTGGACCGAGCGCGTGAACAACGGCGCGGTGTCCCTCGAACTCGTCGGCATGGTCACCCTGACGGTGCTGCTGCTCGTAGTGGCGGCCGTCCGCGGCGACATGGACGCCGGCAACCTGTTCAGCAAGGGAGCCGTTGCGCCAGAGGGGTTTTGGAGCTTCGGTGACTGGACGTCGGCCGGGCCGTGGATGCTGGGCTTCCTGCTCGGCGCCTTCACGATCGTCGGATTCGAGTCCGCGGCCAACCTCGCCGAGGAGACCAACGACCCGGAGCGCGTGGTGCCGCGGGCCATGTGTCAGGCCGTCGTCGCCTCCGGCGTCCTGGGTTTCGTGTTCCTCGTCGCCGTGACGCTGGCCGCGGGAGATCCCGTCGCCCTCGCCGAGTCCGGCACCCCGATCGCCGACGTCATCCACGACACCCTCGGGTCGGTGGTCAGCACGCTGCTTCTGCTCATGGTCGTCATCGCCATCTTCGCGTGCGGGCTGGTCATCATGATGACGGGAGTTCGCTTGACGTGGGCCATGTCTCGCGACGAGCGCTTCCCCGGCTGGCAGCAGTGGAGTCACATCTCGCCGCGGTTCCACACGCCGTTCAAGGCCACGGTGTTGTTCGTCCTGCTCGCCGAGCTGATCCTCGCCATCTTCTCCCAGTCCGAGGACGCCCTGTTCACTCTGTTCGGCGCCGCCACGCTGCTGCCCGCGATCATCTACGCCGCGACCGTGGTGCTCTATCTGGTCAAGCGCAAGGACCTCCCCGTGAACGGCAAGTTCGACCTGGGCGCCTGGGAGAAGCCGATTCTGGTCGTCGCGGTGGTCTGGCTGGTCTTCGAACTCGCGCTCTTTCGTGACGCCAGCTTCGCCGACGCCTGGCTCTATGTCATCGTGATGGTCGTGATCGGTGCGGCCTACCTCGGCTATCTGCTCGCCCGGCGCGGGCGGAGCGGCCTGGCCATGCCCGACCAGCACTCGATCGACGCGGTCCTCGACCACGAGGCGGGCGCACGCCGGCCATGACCCACGTGCTGGCCGTCGACCAGGGCACCTCGGGCACGAAGGCGATCGTCGTCGACGACGCAGGCGACGTGGTGTCGATCGCCGAGGTCGCACTGCGGCCCGGCTACCTGCCCGACGGCGGCGTCGAGCAGGACCCCGAGGCCCTGTGGGACTCGGTCGTCGAGGCGGGACGTCGCGCCCTGGCGGAGGCGGGGGTGCGAGTGGCCGCCGTGGCGCTGGCCAATCAGGGCGAGACCGTGCTCGCCTGGGACCGTGCGACGGGCCGGCCGCTGACGCCGGCGATCGTCTGGCAGGACCGCAGGGCGGAGGCCGTCTGCACGTCCCTCGCCGCGGCGGCCGACGACGTGGCCCGGCAGACCGGCCTGGTGCTCGACCCGTACTTCTCTGCCCCGAAGATGGCGTGGATTCGGGCCAACCTGACCCGCGAGGGCGTCGTCACGACGACCGACACCTGGCTGGTGCACCGGTTGTGCGGCGCGTTCGTCACCGACGCCTCGACCGCCAGCCGGTCGCTGCTGCTCGACCTGGATTCGGCGACGTGGAGCCGCGGGCTGCTGGACGTGTTCGGCCTGGCGGACGAGCCGCTTCCCGAGATCGTCGCCTGCGATCAGATCGTCGGCGAGACAACGGCGTTCGGTGACACGCCGATACCCGTCGCGGGCCTCGTCGTCGACCAGCAGGCCGCCCTGCTCGCCGAGGCCTGCCTGGAGCCCGGGGCCGCGAAGTGCACGTTCGGCACCGGTGCGTTCCTGCTCGCCCAACTCGGCGACGACGCGATCCGGTCGACGGCGGGGCTCACCACCTCGGTGGCCTGGACGCTGCGCGACCGCACCTCCTACTGCGCCGACGGGCAGGTGTACACCGCGGCATCGGCGGTGCGGTGGGCCGTCGACCTCGGGCTGCTTCCGGCCGCCGACCAGCTCGACGCGGTGGCGGCGGATGACTCCGCCGGCGTACTCTGCGTGCCCGCGCTGGCCGGTTTGGCGGCCCCGTGGTGGGACGCCCAGGCTGGAGCGTCGTTCTCGGGCATGACGCTCAGTAGTGGTCGGGGCCATCTGGTCCGGGCTCTGATCGAGGGCGTCGCCGCGCAGGTCGCGTGCCTCGCCGGACTGGTCGCCCAGGATCTGGGGCGACCGTTGACGCGGCTACGGGTCGACGGCGGGTTGACGCGCTCGGCGGCGTTGATGCAATCGCAAGCCGACCTCGGCCGGATCCCCGTGGAGGTCTACCCGTCGGCGCACGCCACCCCGCTGGGCGCCGCGGCGTGTGCGCGGCTGGCGCTCGACCCGGCCCTGGATCCGGCCGACGTCGTCGGCACGTGGACGCCCGAGCACACCTACGAACCGCTGTGGTCCGACGAGCGTGCCGCCGAATACCTGGCTCGCTGGCGGCGCGCCGTCGACGCCGTCCGTACCCCCGGTGAGGATCGAACATGAACATTGCGAACGACATTCGTGACGTCGTCGTCGTCGGAGCCGGCATCGTCGGCAGTGCCATCGCCCGGGACCTCGGTGGCACCGGGCTGAGCGTGACGCTCGTCGAGGGTCGTTGCGACGTCGGCGACGGCACCAGCAAGGCCAACACCGCGCTGCTGCACACCGGCTTCGACGCCACGCCGGGAACGCTGGAGTCGCGCCTGGTGGCCCGTGGCTACGAGCTGCTCGGCGAGTACGCCGAGCGGGTCGGCATCCCCGTGGAACGCACCGGCGCGCTGCTCGTCGCGTGGACCGAGGAGGAGCGCGACGCCCTGCCCGCGCTGAAGGACAAGGCCGAACGCAACGGATATCACGCGTGCGAGATCGTCTCGGGCGACGAGGTGTACCGCCGCGTACCCGACCTCGGTCCGGGCGCCCTTGCCGGCCTCACCGTGCCCGGTGAGTCGATCATCTGCAGCTGGACCACGAACCTCGCGCTGGCGACCGAGGCCGTGCGGCGCGGTGTCGAACTGCGTCGTGGCGCGATGGTCACCGACGTCGTCCGCGGCGACGGGCACAGCACGGTCGTCACCACCGGCGGCGAGATCCACGCGCGCTGGGTGGTCAACGCCGCGGGCCTCGGCGCCGACCACCTCGACGGGAAGTTCGGCTACGACCGGTTCACCGTCACCCCGCGGCGCGGCGAATTGCTGGTGTTCGACAAGCTCACCCGACCGATGGTGCCGTGCATCGTGCTGGCCGTCCCGTCGTCGCGCGGCAAGGGCGTCCTCGTCAGCCCGACCATCTACGGCAACGTCATGGTGGGACCGACGTCGGAGAACCTGACCGACCGCACCGCCACCGGCACCTCGGAGGAGGGTTTCGAGTTCCTGCTGAGTAAGGGGCGCGCGCTGATGCCGACCCTGTTCGACGAGGAGGTCACCGCGGCCTATGCGGGCCTGCGGGCCGCGATCGACCGCGACGACTACCTCGTCGACGTCGACCACGACCAGCGCTACGTCCTGATCGGTGGCATCCGCTCGACCGGGCTCACTGCGGGAATGGCGGTGGCAGAACACCTTCTGGAGCTTCTGGCCGATGCCGGACTGGATCTGACGCGACGCGACGCGCTGCCGCCCGCGCCGCGGATGCCGAACATCGGCGAGGCGACCACCAGGCCCTACCAGGACGCCGACCGGATCGCCGCGGACCCGGAGTACGGCCGCATCGTGTGCTTCTGCGAACGCGTCACCGCCGGCGAGATCCGCGACGCGTTCGCCTCCACCATCCCGCCGCATGACCTCGACGGCCTCCGCCGTCGCACCCGGGTGCTGAACGGGCGTTGTCAGGGCTTCTACTGCGGTTCGCACGCCCAGGCGCTGCTCGAGGCCGCGCTGTGAGGGTGGCGGTCGCCGTCATCGGCGGCGGACCGTCCGGGCTGACCGCGGCCGCGGCCCTGGCCCCGGTCGTCGAGGGCGAAGTGCTGGTGCTCGAACGCGAAGCTCACACCGGCGGAATCCCAAGGCACAGCGACCATCTCGGCTACGGAATGCGTGACCTCAAACGCTTCGTCTCGGGTCCGACCTATGCGCGCCGACTGACCGAAACCGCGCGCGACGCCGGTGCGCGCCTGGAGACCGAGGCCATGGTGACCGGATGGGGTGGCGAGCGCACCCTGGAGGTCACCTCGCCGCGCGGTCGCCGGCTGGTCGAGGCCGACGCCGTCGTCCTGGCCACCGGTGCGCGGGAACGGCCTCGCTCCGCCCGCTTGATCCCCGGTGACCGACCCGACGGCGTCTACACCACCGGGCAGCTGCAGAATCTCGTCCACGTCCGGCACGCGGCGGTGGGCAGCCGCGCCGTCGTCGTCGGCGCCGAACTGGTCAGCTGGTCGGCCGTGTTGACCCTGCGCGAATCCGGTTGCGCCACGGTCGCAATGGTCAGCGCCTACCCGCATTCGGAGTCCTACGCGGCGTTTCGGATCCCGGGTCGCGCGCTGCTGCGCGGTCCGGTCCTGACGCGCAGTCGGGTGGTGAGCGTCGACGGCAAGCGCCGGGTCCGGTCGGTGACCGTCGAGAACCTCGACACCGGCGCGCGCTCGACGATTGACTGCGACACCGTCGTCACCACCGGTGACTGGATCCCGGACCACGAACTCGCCCGCACCGCGGGCCTGGCGATGGACGCCGCGACCCGCGGCCCCGTCGTCGACGCGAGCCTGCGGACCAGTGCGCCGGGAGTGTTCGCGGTGGGGAATCTGGTGCACCCCGTCGACACCGCCGACGCCGCCGCCCTCGACGGCCGCCACGTGGCGCCACGGGTGGTGCAGTGGCTCGCCGGGGGACGCGCGGTGCCGGCGGGGATCCGGATTCGATGTCGGGCGCCGTTGCGTTGGGTCACACCGCAACTGGTCAGCCCGGATGGCGGCGTGGCACCGCGCGGCGACCTGTTGTTCTGGGTCGACGAGTACCACCATGCACCGCGACTGCGAGCCGTCCAGGACGGGCGCACGATCGGGACGACGCGGACGCCGTGGCCGGCCGCACCCGGACGGATCTACCGGGCGCCCTGGTCGCTGGTGGCCGACGCCGATCCCGCGGGTGGTGACGTCGCCGTCGAGTTGGCGATCTGACAAGGTTGACGGGCACCGTCACACGTCAGAGGAGACCGCCAATGTCCGTCACCGTCTTGCTCGAGCTGCGGTTCAAGCCCGAATCAGTTGCCGAGGCACGCGAGGTGTTCACCCGCGAGCTCGTCAAGACCCGCGGATTCAAGGGCGCTCAGGTCGTCGACGTCCTCGTCGACGAAGACGACGAGGCGCACTGGGTCATCTACGAGGTCTGGGAGACCGTCGCCGACGACGAGGCCTATCGCGCCTTCCGTGCCGGCGACGGCAAGATCACCGATCTGCCGCCGCTACTGGCCGCCCCGCCGGTCAAGACCCGGTACGTCACCACCGACGTCTGACCCCCGCGCGAGTGGCTACTCACCGCACGCCAGGCCGGCGACCGCGTGCCGTGGGTGGCCACGCGGCGCGTCGAAGAGGCGCTAGGTGCTTTACAAACCCGGTCGTCCCGGCCACGCTCACAGGCATGTGCGCGCAAACCGAGAGATGCATCGCCCGTCGCCCGAGGCCGGCATGAAGTCGACGGTCGACCCCGGCAACGTCGAGGACATCCTCGCCCGTTCCGGAATCGTCCAGGGCGTCGAACCCGGCGCGGTCGCAGCCCTCGCGAGTCAGCTTCAGCCCGTTGACTTCCCGCGAGGACACACGATCTTCGTGGAGGGCGAGCCCGGAGACCGGCTGTACATCATCGTCTCGGGCAAGGTGAAGATCGTTCGCAGCGCACCGGACGGTCGCGAGAATCTGCTCACCATCCTTGGTCCGTCGGACATGTTCGGCGAGCTGGCGATCTTCGATCCCGGCCCGCGGACCTCGAGCGTCACCACCGTCACGCAGGTGCGTGCAGTCTCGATGGATCGCGAGGCGCTGCGCACGTGGATCGCCGGCCGCCCGGAGATCGCCGAGCAGCTGCTGCGCGTGCTGGCGCGACGCCTGCGCCGGACCAACAACAACCTCGGCGACCTGATCTTCACCGACGTGCCGGGCCGCGTCGCCAAGCAGCTGCTGCAGCTGGTGCAACGCTTCGGCGCGCAGGAGGGCAACGCGCTGCGCGTCACCCACGATCTGACCCAGGAGGAGATCGCCCAGTTGGTCGGCGCGTCGCGCGAGACGGTCAACAAGGCGCTCGCCGACTTCAGCCAGCGCGGCTGGATCCGCGTCGAGGGCAAGAGCGTGTTGATCCTCGATCCGGAGCGGTTGGCCAAGCGCGCCCGCTGATCCGTGCGTTGACGGTTGCGGTTCGATCGGCCATGCTCGAAGTTACCGGCGAGTAGTGGCACTCACTAGAGATCGAACCGAAGCGGAGAGATCGACCATGAATGACGTGAAGTTCCTCGACCTGCACGGTGACCGGGTTGCCTACCGAGACGAGGGCAGCGGCGAGGTCCTGCTCCTGATTCACGGCATGGCGGGGAGTTCGGACGCCTGGCGTGAGTTGATTCCACGCCTGGCCAAGAACTACCGCGTGGTGGCGCCCGATCTGCTGGGCCACGGTCAGACCGTCAAGCCTCGCGGCGACTACTCGCTCGGCGCGTTCGCCGTGTCGCTGCGTGACCTCCTCGACGAACTGGGCATTGCGCAGGCGACCATCGTGGGGCACTCCCTCGGCGGCGGCGTGGCGATGCAGTTCCTCTATCAACACCCGGACTACTGCGAACGCCTGATCCTGATCGGCAGCGGCGGCCTGGGTTCCGAAGTCGGCCTGATCCTGCGACTGTTGTCGGCGCCGGGCGCGGAATTCGTGCTGCCCGTCATTGCGCCATCGCCAGTTCTCAAGGCGGGCAACAAGATCGGGTCGTGGTTCACCGCGTCGGGCATGCGGAACCCACGCGCGAGCGAGATCTGGCGGGCCTACTCGTCGTTCTCGGACCGACCGACCCGGGACGCCTTCCTGCGTACCCTGCGGTCGGTCGTCGACTACCGCGGGCAGGCGGTGAGCGCGCTCAACCGGCTGCACGTTCGCGCGGAGTTGCCCACGCTGGCCATCTGGGGTGAGGACGACCAGATCATTCCCGTCGAGCACGGCCACGCGGCAATGGCGGCACGACCGGGCGGTCGGCTGGAGGTCTTGCCTGGGGTCGGGCACTTCGCGCACGTCGAGGCGCCCACCGAGGTCGCCGAGATCATCGACGACTTCATGCGGTCGACGAAGCACGACACGGGCGTCGACGTCGCGATTCCGCCGACGAACGCCGATTCCGGCAAATAGCCCCCAAGTTCGTCGAAGTCGGGTTGACTTTGGTTACCCGTGGGTATTGGGTGTACATGTGTTCACCAATTGAGCGCTGTCCCGTCGACGGATCCCGAGGTGCACGATGGCTCTGAAATTGCGCGACCTGGTCCGCTGGACCGAGAAGCCCGCGCGCAACGTCGAGGCGGGCACCGGATCGCCGACGAATCTGCTCCGCGGCCTCGCCGCCCGGGCGACGACACCGCTGCTGCCCGACGACTACCTGACGCTGCTCAACCCGTTGTGGTCGGCGCGCGAGCTCCGCGGCGAAGTGGTTGACGTGCAGAAGGAGACCGAGGATACGGCCACCGTGACCATCAGGCCGGGCTGGGGCTTCTCGGGTGACTACCAACCCGGTCAGTACGTCGGCATCGGGCTCAGCATCGACGGCAAGTGGCACTGGCGGTCCTACTCGTTGACGTCGGTTCCGGTCCGCGACAAGAAGCACATCTCGATCACCGTGAAGGCGACGCCTGAGGGCTTCCTGTCCACTCACTTGGTGAACGGTGTGGAACCCGGAACGATCGTTCGCTTGGCTTCGCCGAAGGGTGACTTCGCGTTGCCCGATCCGCCGCCGGCGAAGATGCTCTTGGTGACGGCGGGCAGCGGGATCACCCCCGTCATGGCGATGCTGCGGTCGATGACCCAGCGTGGGCAGACCTCCGACGTCGTCCACATTCATTCGGCGCCGTCGGCCAAGGACGTCATCTTCCATGACGAACTGCAGGAACTCGACCATGGGCCGTCGAGCTACGAACTGCTGCTGCAGTTGACCGAGGACATGGGCCATCTCGACTTCGAGTCCGAACTCGACCGGCTGGTACCGGACTGGAAGGAGAGACCGACCTGGGCGTGCGGGCCGCCCGCGATGCTCGACACGCTCGAGAAGGTGTGGGCCGACGCCGGCGTGCCGGAGGACCGCCTCCACATGGAGCGCTTCGTCATCGCCCGCACCGACAAGGGAGGCGAGGGCGGCACGGTGACCTTCGCCATCTCCGACAAGACGATCGAAGTGGACGGCGCCACCTCGCTCTTGGAGGCCGGCGAGAAGGTCGGCATCCAGATGCCGTTCGGTTGCCGCATGGGCATCTGCCAAACCTGCGTGCTGCCACTGGAATCGGGCCACGTCCGGGACTTTCGGTCGGGCAACGAACACGGGGAGGGCGATCGCATTCAGACCTGCATCTCCGCGGCATCCGGTGACTGCACCCTCAACATCTAGGAGTCGACATGGCCATCAGTGACATCAAGGAATACGCCCACCTCACGCCCGAGGACGTCGAGGAACTGGGCCGAGAGCTCGACGCGATCAGAACCGACATCGAGGAATCCCGCGGCGCGCGGGACGCGCAGTACATCCGCAAGACCATTCAGCTGCAACGCGGATTGGCCGCCTTCGGGCGAATCGCGCTCTTCGCAAGCCGGGACAAGCTCGCCTGGACCGCGGGCACCGCCGCTCTGGCGACCGCGAAGATCATCGAGAACATGGAATTGGGCCACAACATCACCCACGGGCAGTGGGATTGGATGAACGACCCGGAGATTCACTCCACCGAATGGGAGTGGGACACCACCTCGCCGACCCAGCACTGGAAGAAGTCGCACAACTTCATCCATCACAAGTACACCAACATCGTCGGCCTGGACGACGACATCGGTTACGGCATCATGCGTCTCACGCGCGACCAGCGCTGGGAGCGCTGGATGATCGGCAACCCGATCTACAACATCCTGCTCGGCACGCTCTTCGAGTGGGGCGTGGCCCTGCACGGCGTCGAGACGACGAAGTGGCGCAAGGGCGAGAAGTCGATGGCCGAGGTGCGCAAGGACCTCAAGATCATCGGCAAGAAGGTGGGCAAGCAGGTCGGCAAGGACTACGTCGTGTTCCCCGCCCTGACCGGGCCGGCGTGGAAGCACACCCTCGGAGCCAACGCGGTGGCCAACCTGATCCGCAACTACTGGTCCTACATGGTGATCTTCTGCGGCCACTTCCCCGACGGCGCGGAGAAGTTCACCCAGGAGGAGTTCGAGAACGAGACGCAGGCCGAGTGGTACCTGCGCCAGATGCTCGGCTCGGCGAACTTCAAGGCCGGTCCGGTGATGGCGTTCATGAGCGGCAACCTCTGCTACCAGATCGAGCACCACATGTTCCCGGATCTGCCCAGCAACCGGTACGCCGAGATCTCCGAACGCGTTCAGGCGCTGTGTGACAAGTACGACCTGCCCTACACGACGGGCCCGCTGCTGCGCCAGTATGGTCAGTCGTTCTGGACGATTCTGAAGTTGGCGTTGCCCAACAGGTTCCTGAAGGGCACACCCGACGACGCGCCGGAGACCAACTCCGAGTTGAAGTTTCGGATCCGCGGTGGCATGCGCGACACCTTCGGGATCGATCCGGCGACCGGCCGCCGACGCGGCCTGCGGACGGCGCTGCGGGAGATGCAGAAGGACCGCGTCGCAGCTTAGGCGCGGCGCTGGCCCCACGACGACGATCGGCCCCGGCGACGCTGCCGGGGTCGATCGTCGCGTCGGGGGGATCAGCGGGTGCGGGTGGTGCTGCGTCCGCCGACGCGGCTCCAGATCAGGATCACGATGACCGCGCCGATGATCGATCCGATGATGCCCGACGGCTGCAGGAAACCGTGTTCGGCGTCCTTGCCGAACAGCAGGTAGCCGAGGAAGCCGCCGACGAAGGAGCCGACGACGCCGAGCACGATGGTCATGACGACCGACATGTTCTGCTTGCCGGGGATGAGCAGTCGGCCGATCGCTCCGGCGATGAGTCCGACGACGATGATGCTGACGATGAGTCCGAGCATGAGGGTGAACCTTTCCGATTGGCGCCCGTGGGGCGCTTGGTACCGGGAGGTCGAGCGGGGTGCCCGACGCTGACACCAGTCCACCCTCCTTAGGGCTACGTCACTACACCCCTAGGTAGGTAATTCCACCGCTACGTGATCGTGACCCCGCCGTCGACGGCGATGGTCTGCCCGGTGACGTAGCCGGCGGCCGGGGAGGCCAGCCACACGAGTGTCGCGGCCAGCTCGGCGGGATCACCCATCCGAGGCAGCACGAACCTCGCGCTCAACGACTCGAGGTAGTCGGGCTTGTACTGGTCGGTCATCTCCGACTTGAAGAATCCCGGCGCGATGGCGTTGACGCGGATGCCCTTGCGAGATCCCCACTGCTGAGCCAGGTCTCGGGTCAAGCCGACGATGGCGGCCTTGCTGGCACTGTAGGCGGCCTGCGGCAGCCCGGCGGTCGTCAGTCCGAGGATGCTGGAGATGTTGACGATGGAACTGCCCGGCTGCATCACCCGGGCGCATGCCTGCGCCGCCCAGTAGGAGCCGTACAGGTTGACGTCGACGACGGCGCGGAACTCCTCGGGGGTCTCGCGGGTGGCCGGCACCGCGGTGCCGACCCCCGCGTTGTTGACCAGGACGTCGACGCGCCCGAACTCGGCCATGGCGGCGTCGACCATCGCCTGGCACTGGTCCGGGTCGGTGACGTCGGTCTGAACGGTCAGCACGCGCCTGCCGGCCGCCGACACCAGATCTGCTGTCGCGCCCAGCTTGTCGGTGCGCCTGGCCGCGAGGACCACGTCGGCGCCGGCTTGGGCGCAGGCCTCGGCAAAGGCGACACCGAGGCCCGAGGAGGCGCCGGTGACGATGGCAACCCTGCCGTCGAGGTCGAACATCTTCATCACATTCACGTCAGCCATGGTTGCTTTCTACCCTGTCGGCCGGGCGCCACCGAACCCGCCACCGCACTCGATCCGGCAAAGGGCGGTGCGACGTCGTCGTCTGGCAGTAAACTCCGACCATGCAACCGTCGGTGCCGATGAGCGGGGTCGGGGTGGGTGGCTGGATGTTCACCGTCGCCTCCGTACTGGCTCTGCTGGCCGCCGGCGTGGCCGTCCGTACGGGTCGGCGCCTGCTTCGCAGGTCCACCCCCGAGCTGGTCGTGCTGCTGAACGAATCGGCGGCGTTCTACAGCCGGTGGCCGGAGGACCGGTTGTGGGCGGTGCCCACGGCGGAACTGGCCGCCGAAGTGGCCAGATGTACCCGCGTGGTCGAGCTGCTGGAATCCCGCAAGGGCGCGTCGTCGGGCGCCTCCCGTGGTGCCGTCGACGGATTGCGCGCGTGGATTGCGCTGTTGGGCAAGCGAATCGAACAACCTGTGAACTTGCCCTCGGGTGCGGCATACGCCTAGCGTGTTGGCCTGATGAGCCCACGACCGCTGCACTTCAACGCCTTCATCTGGCCCAACGGGTATCACGAATCGGCCTGGCGTCTCGCCGAGGACGACGTCCGGAACGTGCTCGGGTTGCCGTACTACGCCGACATCGCCCGGACCGCCGAGCGGGGGATGCTGGACTCGATCTTCCTGGCCGACAACATCGCCATCGCCGACTACCGGGCCACGCATCTGCCACAGGTCCAATTCGACCCGATCTCGGTGCTGTCGGCGCTCGCCGCGAGCACCGAGCACATCGGGCTGATCGGCACGGGGTCGACGACGTACAACGAGCCCTGGGAGCTGGCCCGCCGGTTTGCCACCCTCGACCACCTCAGCGGCGGACGCGCGGGCTGGAACATCGTCACGACCGTCACGCCCCTGGCCGCAGCCAACTTTGGTCAGCGCAGCCATCCCGACCACGCCGACCGGTATGCCCGCGCGAGCGAGTTCGTCGAGGTGGCCTCCCGCGTGTGGGACAGCTGGGCTGACGACGCGATCGTCGGCGACCGCGAGGGCGGCGTTTGGGCCGACCGCAGCAAGCTGCGCGCCCCCCGTTTCCACGGTCGCTACTACGACGTGGAGGGCGTCCAGCCGTTCCCCCGTTCGCCCCAGGGCCGGCCCGTGCTCGTCCTGGCCGGACAATCCGGCGCCGGAGTCGAGCTGGCCGCCCGCCATGCCGACATGGCGTTCTCGGGGCCGCCGTCGTTGCAGGCGGCGGTGGACTTCCGCGCCGACCTGCACGCGAAGGCCGCCGCGCACGGCCGCGATCCCGAGCAGGTGCTGGTGCTGCCGGCCCTGATGGTGACCCTCGGCGGCACCGAAGCCGAGGCCCGCGCCCGCGCGCAACGTCTGGAGGAGCTCTCCAGTAGTGAATTTCGATGGCAGAACGCGCTTTACACCGCGGGGCTGGACCCCGACGGATTCGATCCCGACGCCCCGTTGCCGGCGTCGCTCTGGCAGGAGCCGTCGGCGTCGACGAGGACCGACCAGCTCTACGCCGCGGCGCGCGCCCAGCCGGACGCACCCCTGCGGGAGGTGGCCCAGCGGGTCCGCGGCGGCGCGGGGCACACGCACTTCGTCGGCACCCCGGAGCAACTCGCCGAGCACGTGCTGACGTGGCAGGACGCCGGCGCGGTGGACGGCTTCACCATCATGGGGTCGACGCTTCCGCACGAGTTGACTACGTTCGTCGACCACGTGGTCCCGATCCTGCAGCGTCGCAACCGTTTCCGCACCGAGTACGCCGGCACCACGTTGCGGGACCACCTCGGGTCGGCGAGGCCCAGCGCCGCGTGACGGACTACAGCGGGATGACCGACTCGCTGTTGAGGAATCGCCACAACCGTCGCCACGTCGCGACGATCCGCCGCCGCGTCGGATGGTGGGACAACGCGTCGACGAGTTCCTGGTCGGCGATCACGTAGCCACCGTCCAACCGGCGCCACCACCCGGCCAGCGACAATTCGATCGCGGCCATCGTGCTGACCCGGCCGTGCGCCAGGGTGTCGAGGCTCTCGTCGGAGACGAAGTTCGCCCGGGTGGTGTGGGCCAGGTGGTCGACCACTCGGACGTGGATCTCGAGGGCGGCGGGCGAGAGAACCGGCCGTGTCGTGTCGGCGCGCAGCGCCGCAACTTCGGAGAAGACCGATCTGTCGTCCATGTCAACACTGTATCCGCAACATGGACGTAACACGACGTTTACACGGGCGCCGGGGTCATCGGCGCGATACGCGGTCGGCGATCAGGTCGGCGAGCAGGTCCGGTTGCTCCTCGGGCATCCAATGCGAGCCGTCGGCGATCTCGAACCGGTAGGGCCCCGTGACGTTGCGCGCGCACATCGTGGCACCCCGCCTGCTCAGCGCGGTGTCGCCGGTGGTCCACGCGTAGGTCGTGGGCGCCGCGACCCTGCTGGCGTACCTGAGGCTCGCGAACGGCATCGCGCGGTACCAGTTCAGGCTGGGGGTGAGGGCGCCACCGTCGACGACTTCGGTTCGTACCGTGGCGATTTGCTCCGGCGTCATCCCGGTGCCGCCCAGCATGCGGGCCAGCAGCCGTGGGCGGCGGCACGCGAACTCCGGCAGCCAGGGCAGCTGGAAGAGTCCGATGTAGTAGGAGCGCAGAATCTGACTGCTGATCGGCATCGAGCCGAGGAACGCCCGCGGGTGCGGGACCGAGACCGCCGTGAGGGTGCGCACCAACTCGGGGCGACCGGCCGCCGTCGACCAGGCGACCGCGGCGCCCCAGTCGTGCCCCACGAGGTGCACCGGGGCGCCCGTCGCCTCGACGAGCGCCGCTACGTCGGCGACCAGCCGGCTCATCCGGTAGGCGCGGCGACCCCGGGGCCGGGCGGTCGGCGCGTAGCCACGCTGATCGAAGGTCAACGTCCGGTGACCGCCGGCGTGAAGCCGTTCGCGCACCGCCCGCCATGACGTGGAGGTCTGCGGAAACCCGTGCAGCAGCACGACGACGTCGCCGTCGAGTGGTCCCTCGTCGGTGACGGCGAAGGTCAGGCCGTCGTTGGCGAACTCGCGGATGCGTTC
>Ga0209051_1000617_pt1 | contig 40926 bp, 28 predicted proteins | sample AraplaCvi_mMS_r2_2_FD_184286 | JGI IMG/M metagenome (GOLD analysis project Ga0209051, IMG submission 184286) | Arabidopsis root microbial communities from North Carolina, USA - plate scrape MF_Cvi_mMS_r2 (SPAdes) (version 2) | ecosystem: Host-associated > Plants > Roots > Endosphere | place...
GGGGCTGCTTTGCGCGAGCGCGGGCCGGCGCGCCGCGCGCGGCCTGCCGCTGTCCGCCGCCGGCCTGCGCGACACGCTGCGCGCGCGCTGGGGCGAGGCGCTGGCCGCGCGCCGTCCGGCCGACGCCGGCTCGCACGGGCAGCGCGCGGCGCGCGCGCTCGGCCTGCGCGGCGCGAGCGAGGAGGCGGCACTCGGGCTGCCCGCGTTGTTCGACGTGGCGCTGCCGGCGTGGCGCCGCGCGCGCGCCGGCGGCCTGCGCGGCGACGCGCTGCGGCTGGAGGTGCTGTTCCACGTGATCGCCGTGCTGGACGACACCAACCTCGCGCACCGCGGCGGCCTCGCCGGCCTGCGCCATGCGCAGCGGCGCGCGCGCGAGTTCCTCGCGGACGGCGGCGCCGCGCGGCCCGACGCCCGCGCGCACGCGCTCGACATCCATGCCGACTTCGTGCGCCGCCGGCTGTCGCCGGGCGGCGCGGCCGATCTGCTCGCGGCGGCGTGCTGGCTGGCGCGGGTCGACGCGGCATGAGCGCGCACGGCCGTCCCGGGGCGCCCCTGCCGGCGCGCGCGGCGCGCAGGGCAGGCCGGTGAGCTACGCGCTGGTCTTTCCCGGGCAGGGCACGCAGCACCCCGACATGCTGCCCTGGCTCGGGCGCGAGGTCGCGGGAGGCGAGGCGCTGCGCGCGCTCGAAGGCGCGCTCGGCGCGGACTGGCGAGCCCGCCTGGCCGAGCCGGCCTGGGCCGAGCGCAACGACGTGGCGCAGCCGCTGCTGGCCGGCGTCTGCCTCGCCGCCTGGGAGGCGGTGCGCGGCGGGCTGCCGCGGCCCGCGGCCGTCGCCGGCTACAGCGTCGGCGAGCTCGCGGCCTTCGCCGCCGCGGGGGTGTTCGACATCCCGGCCGCGCTGCGCCTGGCCGGCGTGCGCGCCGCGGCGATGGACGCGTGCGCCCGTGCGGCGCCGGGCGGGCTGCTGGCGGTGTCGGACTTCGCGATCGAGGCGAGCGCCGCGGCCGCCGTGCGCCACGGCCTGGCCGTCGCCATCCGCTTGAGTCCGTTGCAATGCCTGCTGGGCGGCGCGCCCGCGGCGCTGGACGGCGCGGGCGCCGAGCTCGCGCGGGCCGGCGCGCGCTGCAAGCGGCTGCCGATCGCGGTCGCGTCGCACACCCCGCAGATGCAGGGCGCGACCGACGCGTTGCGCGCCGCGTTCGCGGGCATGGCGTTCGCGCGCCCCGACGCGGTCGTCGTGTGCGACGCCAGCGCGCGCGCGGAGCGCACGCCCGCGGCCCTGAAGGAGGCGCTCGCGGCGCAGGTCTCGCGCACGGTCGCGTGGGACGCCTGCATGGACGCGCTCGCGGAGCGGCGCGTGCGCTGCGTGCTGGAGCTCGGCCCGGGGGCGACGCTGGCCAAGCTGTGGAACGCGCGCCATCCGGGGATCCCGGCGCACGCGATCGACGAGTTCCGCTCGCCGCAGGCGGCATCGGACTGGGTGTCGCGCCAGGTGGCGTGAGAGGAGCGGCCGGCGGTCCGTGCCCGTGTGTCAGCGCGCCGGCGCCGGACCCGGGGACGGGCCGCAGGCCAGTCCCCGCCGCGGCGCCGCGCTCAGCGCTGGAACTTGCCGTCCGACCCGATGATGGACAGGTCGGTGTAGTCGAGGCCGGAGTGGCTGCCCGAATTGAACGTCACCTCGAGGCCGCCGAGGTCGTAGCGGCGCAGCGTCTCGAGCGCGTCGCGCAGCTTCTCGCGCGTCGGGTGCGCGCCGGCGCGGCGCAGGCCCTCGACCAGCACCTTGGCGCCGGCGTAGCCCTCGAGCATCGCGGGCGTGACCTTGTCCTGGCCGGTCGCGGCCTTGGCCAGGCCGCGCGCCTCCTTGACCATGGGCGAGGCGAGCGAGCGCTCGTACGGGAAGACCTGCGTCACGATGGTGCCGGTGGCGTTCTCGCCGAGGGCCTTGATGAAGCCGTCCGAGGCGTTGTTCGACAGCGTCACGATCTGCGCCTTGGAGCCCGCCGCGCGGATCGCCCGGACGCCGTCCGCCACGGAACTGCCCGAGCCGAGGAACAGGACGGCCTGCGGCTGGCTGGCGCCGACGGCCTTGGCCACGCCCGAGAAGTCGGGCTTGTCGCGGTTGAACTTCTCGATGAAGATCGGCTCGCCGTTGACCTGCTTGAACGCGGACTGCGCGCCCTTGATGGCGTCGGCGCCGAAGGTGTCGTCCACCTGCACGATGCCGATGCGCGTCAGGCCCACCAGGCTCAGGTGGCGGATCGCGCGGTTCGCCTCGTGCTGGTAGCTCGCCCGCACGTTGAACACCCACGGATTGACCGGCTCGTGCAGCGCCATCGCGCCGGTGGAGGGCGCGACCAGCGGCACCCCGTACTGCGCGAGCAGCGGCACGACGGCCTGGGTGTGCGGCGTGCCGCGCGTGAGGAACAGCGCCATCACCTTCTTGCGGGTGATCAGCTCCTTGGCGTTCTCGGCCGCGTTGGGCGGCTCGAACTTGTCGTCCATCGAGATCAGCGTGATCTGCTCGCCGTTGACGCCGCCCTCGGCGTTGACGTGGTCGATCCACAGCTTGGCGCCGGCGGTGGTCTCGGCCACGCCGGCCGCGACGGCGCCCGTGAAACCGGCGGTCTGCCCGATGATGATGTCGGCGCGGGCCGCACCCGTGGCAGCCACCAGACCCAGGGCCAGCGCGAGCGCGCGCGTGGGGAATCGAATCATCCGAAACACTCCGTATCACATCGGCGAACGCGCCGCGACTGCGGAATTATGGGATTGCGAAATGGCGCGGAGGTGACGCGTTCGGTGACTTATCACCGCATTCCGCCGGTCGGATGCTGCACCGCACCCATACGGGCATGCGGTGTCCGCCGGCCCACGTTCGCGGGAGGCGGCGTTGACAGGGCGGGCGGCTCGTCGCACCCTGCGGGCCCTGCCTGCGGGCATTCCGGAGAGGGCCGCATGAACCACGTCCGCCGCGTCGCCTGGGCCTCGGCCGTCTACGCGCTGATCGTCGCCTGCATCCTGGGCGTCGCCTGGAGCAAGTGGCCACGCCCGCTGCCCCCGCCCCCGGCACCGGCGGACACCGCGCCCACGGAGGTGCGCCTGGACAGCGCGCTCGCGCTGCGGCGCGACCCGAACGCGGCCGGCTGCGACCAGGTCCGCGCGCCGGGCCGCGACTTCGCCGACGTCCACCTCGCCGTCGCCGGCATGGACACGGGCCTGCAGGCCGTGGGCTGCGACGACCGCACGCGCGAGTTCACCTTCCTCTTCCGCCACACTCGCCCCAACGGCCTCGCGCCCGAGGCCGACGAGGCGGTCTGGGCGAAGATGATCGGCCGCCCGCTGGAGATCGACCTGTACCAGGGGCGCCGCCTCGGCTACGACCTGCGCTGGGTGCGCGAGGGCTCGCCGATGCAGCATCTGTCGCTCGGCCAGGGGCCGCTGGTCCTGCGCGTGTTCCAGTGGTGGTCGCCCGCGGCGATCCTGCTGGTGCTCTACGTCTGGTCCGTGCTCGCCTACCTGGCCCGCTGGACCGCCTTGATCCGCGACGCGGCGCCGCCCGACACGCCGCTGGTGCGGCGCACCTTCAGCCTCGCGAAGGCGCAGATGGCCTGGTGGTTCGCGATCGTGTTCGCGGCCTTCGTGTTCCTCTGGCTGGTGACCGGCGAGGCGCCGTCCATCAGCGGCCAGGCCCTCGCGCTGCTGGGGCTGTCCAGCGCCACCACGATGGCCTCGACGGCCCTCGTGCCGTCCGCCCCGAGCAACCGCGGCAGCGCCGGCGAGTTCTTCACCGACCTGCTCAGCGACGAGCACGGCGTCGCCATCCACCGCTTCCAGATGCTGGTGATGACGATCGCGCTCGGGCTCATCTTCCTGTTCGACGTCGCGACCAAGCTGGTGATGCCGGAGTTCGACGGCTCGCTGATCACGCTGCTGGGGATCAGCTCCGCGACCTACGTCGGGCTGAAGATTCCCGAACAGCGCGCCGGGGCGACGCCGCCGCCGCCGCCGGATGCCCCGCCCGCGCCGCTTCCCGTCCCGGCGCCCGTGCCTGCGCCGCTGCCCGATCCCGCGCCGCCGACGTCCTGACTAGGCGCTCGGCGCCGAGGCGCCGGATGCCGCCGACGCCGGCTCGACCGGCGGCAGCGGCACCGCGGACGCCGGCGGCGCGGCCTGCGAGGCCGCGGACGCGGCTTCCGGCGCCGCAACGGCCCGTGCCGCGCAGTCCACCGGCTCGCCGCGCTCCGCGCGCAGCGCCGCCAGCAGCTTGCCGCCCGCGTGGCCGGTCGCCGGCCAGTGGCGCGCGTCCTCCTGCGCGCGGATCGCCGCACGCGTGATCGGCCCCTCGGCGCCGTCCACGGCGACCTCGCAGGCGCCGCGGGCGCGCAGCTGCGCCTGCAGCTCGCGGAACTCGGCGCGCGAGAGGCCGGGGTCGTCGGTCGGCCAGGGCGTGCGCTGGGGCGGGTCGCCGCGCAGCGCGTCCGAGAGCAGGCCGATCGCGAGCGCGTAGGCGTCCGCGCGGTTGTAGCGCCAGATCGCCTGGTAGTTGCCGGTCACGAGCCAGGCCGGGCCCGCGGGCCCGGCGGGCATCAGCAGCGCGGCGCGCGCGTCCGGCGCGAGGCCGGCGTCGCGTCCGCCCGCGAGCGGCGTGCCGTCGACGCGCGTCACGCCCATGCGGCTCCATTGCGCGACGCTGCGGCACTTGTCGTCGGCGGCCGGCGCGGCGAGCAGGCAGGCATGGTCGGACTCCGAGGCGGCCAGCGCCGCGGCGGCCGGCGGCGCCTTCGCCTCCACGCCCCAGCGCTGCCCCGTCGTCCAGCCCATGCCGCGCAGGAAGCGCGCCGTCGTGGCCAGGGCGTCGGGCACGCTGTGCAGGATGTCGGCCGGCGGATCCTCGGGCCGGTCGCGCAGGTAATGGACGAAGGTGCCCGGCATGAACTGCGTCATGCCGAACGCGCCCGCCCACGAGCCGCGGAACTCCTCGGGCGCGACGACGCCCTCCTGCAGCAGCCACAGCGCCGCGAAGAAGTGGTCCTGGCGCTCGCGGCTGGCGAGGTTGAGGCAGGCGCGGCTCAGCGTCGCGTCCACCACCGGCGTGCGGTCGACGCCGTGGCCGTAGTCGCTCTCGACGCCGAACACGGCGACGCTGGTGGCGGCGTCCACGCCCGGCCGCTCGATCTGCGCGACGGCCGCCGACTCGCGCGCGAGCAGCGCCTTGCCGTCGGCCACGCGCTGCGCGTCGGCGCGGCGCGCGAGGTAGTCCCAGATCGGCAGCTGGAACTCGGGCTGCGTGCTCGTCGCTTCGGCGATGCGCGGGCGCAGGTCCTTCGCGTCGCGCGTGAAGGTGTCGAACGACTTCTCGCTGACCTCGGGGTGGGCGCCCAGCTGCCTGCGCAGCGCGGAGACACAGTCGGGAAAGGGCATGGCCGACGGCGCGGCGGCGTCCTGCGCGCAGCCGCGCTGCGGCAGCAGGCCGGCCACGACGAGCAGCGCGGCGCCGGCGCGGGCGAGCGGGGAACGGACGGGCGAGGGCATGCGCGCAGGATAGCCGGCCGCCACCGTCGGGCCGCCGGACCGTGAAACCGTCATCATTTCTCGGGATGGGCCGAGATGCGTTCGCGGGCAGATGGCGGTACAAGGAGCACTCCATCGAGACCCCCCGGAGGCAAGGAGTCCACCATGCAGAAATCCATCCCCACGTCCGTCCTGGCCATGTTCGCCGCGGTCGCGCTGTCCGCCTGCGGCGGCGACGGCGGCGATTCGACCGCGCCCCCGCCGCCGCCGCCCCCGCCGACGTCGCAGGCGGCCATCACCGGCTCCAACCAGGACAGCGTCGCGCACGCTTCCGTGATCGCCGGGCTGTCCATCTCCAACGTGCAGTCGGCGTCCTCGGGCGGCGGCACGCTCGCCACCGCCTCGTCGGCCATGGGCCGCCTGAACGCCCTGTTCGCCAGCGGCGGCGCGCGCCGCCTCGTGGCCTCGGCGATGGCCCCCTCGGCCCGGCCCGCGGCCGTGACCACCGATACGCAGCCCTGCGCCTTCGCCGGCACGGTCACGTCGGCCTTCGACGACAAGGACAACAACGGCGTGCTGAGCGTCGGCGACGTCATCACCGTCACCTTCGCGCAGTGCAGCGACGTGAGCGGTTCGTCGATCAACGGCGCCATGACGATCACCACCACCAGCGTGACCAGCGACACCCAGTTCGCCGCGACGGTCGCGGTCTCCCACCTGACGGCGGTCGAGGGCTCGCTGACGGCATCGCTCGACGGCGCCATGGCGCTCACCGAGGTCGACAGCGCCACGCAGAGCCAGACGACGCTGACGGTGGCCGCGAGCGGCCTGACCGCGGCGATCACCTCGAGCACCTACAGCGACACGATCACCTACGGGCAGGGCTTCGCCGTCGACGAGACGGACGACAGCGTGCAGGCCAGCTCCACGGCCACCATCAGCGGCACGATCTCGGCCGCCTCGCTCGGCGGCAGCGTGACGCTCGCGACCGTCACGCCCATCGTCGCCTTCTTCGACGACGACTTCGCGTCGAGCGGACAGCTCGCCGTGACGGGCGCCAACGCCAGCAAGCTGCTGATGACCATCCTCGACGCCACGCAGGTGCGCGAGCAGCTCGACGCGAACGGCGACGGCGTCTACGAGGGCGACACGACCGTCGCCTGGACGAGCCTGGTGCCGAGCTGAGCGGGCCGCGCCGGCTTCGGCCCCGGCGCTACTCGGGGAACGCGAGCCAGGCCGGCAGCGTCCGGTCCGGCGCGAGCACCTGGCGCAAGCGCACCAGGTGCCGCGCCGCCCGCGCCTGGCCGGCATCGCCGCGCGCCCCGCGCGAGAGCGCCATCAGCAGCGTCGCCAGCATCTCCTGCTGCTTGACGATGGAGTCGAGCTCGACGGGCCCGAAGCGCACGTTGGCGAGCGTCTGGGCGTAGCGTGTCCTGAGCTCCTCCAGCACCGCGTCGCCCGCCGCGCCCTCCTGCGCCAGCCCGCCGTCGGCGAGGCGCTCGGCGAGCAGCGCGTCGGCCATGAGCACGGCCTCCCAGACGTCCGGCTGGCGGGCGAACGCGGCGGCCGCGCGCCGGCCGCAATCCTGCAGGCGCGCGATCGCCGGCACGCGCCAGGCATCGTCCTCGGCCACCAGGCCCTCGAGGGCGAGCTGGTTGACGACGTTGTACGGCACGTCCGCCTGCGCCGCCAGCGCACGGTAGGCGGCCGCGCTCTCGCGGATCGCGTCGCGCATGTCCTCGAGGGCATGCTCGCGCGCGTCGGCGGGGAACGCGGGGTCCTCGTCGGCCTGCAGCAGGCGCCGGCCCAGCACGGCGGCCATGCGCTTGTGCGCGCTGCCGATCAGGGCCCAGCGCTCGGTGCGGCCGGGCTCCGGCGGCGCACCCTCGGGCACCGAGCCCGCGGCGAGCTCGGGCGCGATGGCGCGGTCGATGCTCACCAGGCGCTCGATGGCGCTGCGGATCGCCTCCACGTCGCCCTGCTGCTCGCCCAGGCGCGCCTGGGCGTTGGCCAGCTTCGCGACGTAGGCGAGCGGCACCCGGCCGTCGGCGTCCAGCCCGCGCACGGCGGCGGACAACTCGGTGCAGGCGCGCTCGAAGTCCCCGAGCGCGTACCAGGTCGCGCCGAGGGCGGCCTGCACCTCCGGCAGGTCGAGCCAGGCCGACGGGCAGCGCCCCTCGAGCAGGGCCTGCAGCCGGCGCGACGTCGCCTCGGTGTCCGCGGCCGCGCCGCGGCCGCCGCGGCGGGCCAGCTCGATGCGCATGCGTGCCAGGGTGTCCAGCAGTTCCTCGGGTGACGCGTAGTGCGCGTCCTCGTCGGCCCGCGAGGCGCCGTCGCGGGCATCGAGGCGCCAGTCGGGCTCGCCGTAGGCCTGGAACGCACCCCAGGTGAGGCTGGTCGGATCCCGGCGCCACACTGCCTGGCGGGCCGCGTGGACGGCGTCGCCGAAGGTGCTGCGGTCGTGCACCAGGCGCTGGTAGAAGGTCTCGCTGAACAGGGCGGCGAGCGTGTCGTCGATGGCCCAGCCGGCGGCGATGACGCAGCGCACGCCCACGCGGATGAGCTCGCTCGCGAGGCTGGCGGCCAGCTTGTTCGCGCCGCGCGCCTGTCCCGCGCCGACCGCCTCCTCCATCCGGCCGAGGTGGCAGCAGTTGAGGAACACGACGTCGGGCACGCGCTCCATCGCGTCGATCTCGGCGGCCGTGATCAGCAGGCCGTCGGACAGCAGCACGCCGCTGCGCCGCCCGCCGTCGCGGTGGCAGACGTCGAACACGCCGTGGGCGGCGATGTGGACGATGCGCCAGGGGCGGCGGTAGAGCGCGGCGATCACCTGCGAGGCGCCCGGGCGCGCCGCGTCCGAGCCGGTGTCGCGCACGGGGCCGTCGGTCGTCCAGGCCTCGAAGCCGCTCGCGTTGAGCGTCTCCCACACGATGCCGGCTTCGGCACGCGCGCCGGCCAGCTGCGGCGGGTCGGCGGCGAAAGGCCGGCCCTGGTCGTCGAGGAAGGCCTCGCGGAAGCCCGCGAACGAGGGATCGCCCACCACCAGCGCCGTGTTGCCGATGCTCTGGCGCACGTCGCGGCGCCAGTCGCCCGATTCGAGCTGGCGCACGAGGTGTGCGGTGACCGAGAGCGGCCGGTCGGCCTCGCGGCTCGCCGCGTCGCCGGGCAGCATCAGCTCCCACGGCACGGCGGCCGAGGTCTCGTCGACCACCAGCACCAGGCGGTCCTGGTGGCGCACCGTCTCCTTCAGGTCGTGCGGCAGCATCAACTGGTAGAGCGTGCGGCCGAACTCCTCGTTCCAGCGGGCGTCGTGGATCTGCTGCTGCACGAGCCGCTCGACGAGGCCCGGCTGGCGCTGCTGCTGCACGGTCTCGGCGCGCGCGCGCCGCGCGATGTAGACGAAGCGCAGCCGCGTGGCCACGGCCGACCGCGGCGGGCAGCCGCCGTCGCCGGCGCCGTCTTCGCGGTCGCGCGCGGCCGTGACGATGAGGCGCGACCAGTAGCCGTCCGAGCCGCCGGCCGCCAGGCGCAGGCGCGGCTCGCGCCGCACCAGCTCCGACTCGCACGCGAGTTCGGCCTGCTGGCGCTGCGCCTCCATCGCCAGCGAGGTGCCGAGCTTGCGCACCGCGTAGACGGCGGAGATGGCCGTGTCGAGGTAGAGCTCGACGAAGTCGAGGTGGCCGATGTGCAGGGCGCTGCCGGTGATCTCGCGGAAGCGGTGGTTGGCGTGCATCACGCCGCGCAGCACGGCCTCGACCGAGGCCTCGATCGGGATGTTGGCCGACGAGTTGTAGCCCAGCAGCACGGAGGCCAGCGTGAGCTCGGCGGACGCCTCGTCCTCGAGCATCTCCGACGCGTGCAGCAGGTAGCGCAGCGCGGCCGTCCGCGCCGCCTCCACCAGGCCGTCCATGGTCAGCGAGCCGTCGAGCGGGCCCAGGCCGGCCACCACGGCGCCGCGCAGGCTGCCGCGCTGGCGCTCGATCGCGTTGGGGCGCAGGAGCACCGCCGTGGCGGTGCCGATCGCGCCGGCGTACAGGCCCAGGCGCAGGCGCTGCGTGAGCTCGCCGTCGAGCAGGTCGGTGTCGACGATGTGCTCCGTGCCGGCGATCGGATCCTGCTCGTAGTGCCCGAGCATGACCGGACAGTCCATGGCGCGCAGGTCGCCCGCGACCACGCGCACGCGCAGCTGGCGCGGCGGCGTCGTCGGGACGGCGACGGACGCCGGGGCGCCGGCGATCACCTGCTGCGCGCTCGCCGGGTCGACGGCGACGGGCGGGCCGGCGTCGTAGACGCACGGGCGCGGCTGCTCGAGCGCGCGCGACGCGGGCGGGCTGGTCTCCAGCTTCGCGGTGCGGCCCGTCTGCACCAGGTCGACGATCGCGTCGAAGTGGGCCGCGGTCGCCATCAGGTTGCCGTGCACCGCGGGCAGGTAGTAGAAGGCGCCGATGTTGCCGATGCGCCCCGATGCCCAGGTGACCGTGCCGTCGCCGTGCGGCGTGCCCACCATGCGCAGGCGGCCCGCGTCGACGCGCACGCCGCAGGCGGTGTTGGGCGCCACGCCGAACACGTAGACGCTGCGCGCGGCATACGCGGGCGGCAGCGCCGGCGTCGCGTCGCCGTCCTGCGCCCAGAGCCACGAGGCGGCGTCGAGCGTCGACTGCGCGGGCTGCGCCACGCGGCCGTCGCCGAACCAGAAGTCCTTCACGACCGGCACGAACGACTTCCACGTCGCCTCGCGGTCGAACTCGAAGGGCGTGCCGCCGTCGTCCTGGCCCTCGAACTCGTCGCGGAAGCCGCGCTTGGGCAGCAGCTGCAGCGGGCCGCGGAAGCCGCCCACCAGGTCCAGCACCTCCTGCATCGAGTGCTGCAGGTCCAGGCGCACGAGCATGCGCAGCGTGTCGCCCTTGCCGACCAGGTTCTCGACCATCGAGTGCGCGCCCTGGTGCGGCGTGCCCATCATCACCAGCCGGGCGCCGTCGCGCGCCATCACGGCGTCCATCACGGCGCGGCGGCGGTGGATGCAGGCGCGCACGACGAGCCCGCCCATGCTGTGCGCGAGCAGCCGCACGGGGCGCGCGGTCTCCTTGAGCAGCGCGTCCAGGCGTTCGGCCAGGCGGTCGCCGAGCACGTCCAGCGGCTGGCGCCAGTCGTAGGGGAAGCGCTCGACGCGGTGCGTCTTCGCGAGCTCGACGCACAGCGCGCCGTAGGACATGTCGAACAGCGCCTCCGCCTCGACGCCGTCCTGGCCCCACGCGATCTTGGCCAGGCCGCCGGCCGCGATGTCGATCGGGTCCATCCACACGCGATCCTTCGCGCCGCGGCGCAGGTGCGATCCCATCACGCCCGGCAGGAGCACGACGACCGGCAGGTCGGCGGCCTCCGCGCCGCGCGCGGCCGCGGCGATCGCCGCCTCGTACTGGCCCGGCTGGGGCAGGGCGTGGAACGCGGGCAGCGCGGACGGCTCCTCGGCGAGCAGCCAGTCGCGCAGCCCGTCGCGCGTGCCCGGGTTGACGAAGTAGCGGAAGTGCGAGACGTCGGCCGCGCGGTCGAAGCGCGCGCGCGCCGCGACGCGCGGCGCGATGCCCGCGAGCATGGACTGCGTGTCGACCACCAGGTCGTTGTCCTCGGACTCGAAGATCAGGGTGTCGGTCAGCAGCACGCCCAGGCGCTTGAACGGCGAGCCGCCCTCGATGTCGCCCGCGATCACCGCCATCCGCACGCCGGCCTGCACCGGCAGGCGCGCGAGGAACTCGGCCATCGGCGAATCGGGCAGCATCGCCTCGATGCCGGGCACCAGGTGGGCGTCGGTGCGCGTGCGCACGATCTCGATCACGATGCGCTTGAACGCCGCGTAGATCGGGCTGCCGACGATGAAGGGCACGCGGCCGACGAGCGCCAGCAGGCCGGACAGGAACAGGTCGAGGTTGCCGCCCGCCAGCCGCGTGCCGCGCGCCGGGCTCGCCGTGCGCACGTAGCGCTCCACCCGGGGCGTCTTGCGGCGCAGCTCCGCGGCGAGCTCGGCGAGGTCGGCGCGCTGCTGCGCGTGGTCCTTGCCGAGCTCCTCGAGCACCAGGCCCACGACGCTGCTGTCGGGCTCCACGTCGCCCAGGCCCACGAGGTTGGGCGGGCGGCGGAACCCGGGGATCAGCGCGTCGAACTCGGTGCCGCACAGCAGGTCGCCCACCAGCCCGCCGCGCGAGTGCGTGACCAGGCTGACGCGCGCGTTCGCGGGCAGCTGCCGCGCGAGCTGCAGCGCGTTCGCGATCGGGCTCTCCGACATCGTGCGGTGCTCGAAGGCGTAGACGCCGCCGCGGAAGCGGCGTTGCAGCTCGTCGAAGACGGCGCTGCGCGCGAGGTCGCCGAAGCTGCCGAGCGTGGTCGATCCGGTGCCGTGGATGAAGACGAGCATCGGGTCGCCGCTCGCCGCGGCCGCCGCGAGCCGCGCCGGATCCGCCGGGGCCAGGTCGCCCGCATCCGCGCCGCTGCCCGACCAGCGATGCAGGCCGGGCGGCTTCAGGCGCGACTCCACCGCCCACACCACGGCGCGCGCGCCCAGCCGGCCGACGCCCGCCTCGACCGCCTCCACGCCCTGCTGGCGCAGCCAATCGTGGATCGGGTCGTCGTCGAGGTCCGCGAGGAAGGTGAACACGCGCCGCGCCAGCGTGCGCGCCGCGCCCTTGACGTCGCGGCTCGGCCCCTCGTCGCCGGAGAGCAGGCGCTGCAGCGGCACCGCGCCGCTCGCGTCCTGCCATTCCGGATGCACGCGCGCGAGGGTCTGCTGCAGGCGGCCGACGCTGGTCATCACCTCGGTGCCGTCGTCCAGCTCGATCAGGACGATCTCTTCCGGCGCGTGCGCGACGTCGGTCGGCGTCGCCGCCGCCACCGAGCGGCCCGGGCCCGCCAGCAGGTAGGTGCCCGTGGGCTTCAGGCAGCCCCGCGGGAGGAACTCGTTCGAGGCGTCGTCCGTGCCGCGCGAGGCGGCCAGCAGCGGCGGCAGTTCGGGCTGGCTCGCGGCCTGGCCGAGGATGCGCAGGGTCTCGGGCATGTCGTCCTCCCTCGTCTCGTTGGGCGGCGCAGCGGGCGCCGGAACGTGCGAGTGTCGCGCCGCGCGGCGCGGAGCGCATCCCCGCGATCAAGGAGGCATCGGACCCCGCCGCGTCCGTCGGGCCGCGTCCGGTCAGGCCATCCGGCTGATGGTCTTGCGGAAGCGGACGAGCGCGCCGCCGAACAGCAGGCCACCGATGGTCAGTATCGCCAGCGCCTGGGGCCACACCACCGCCAGGCCCGCGCCGCGGTAGAGGATGGCCTGGCCGGCGGCGACGAAATGCGTGGTGGGCGCGGCCAGCATCAGGTGCTGCACCAGGGCCGGCATGCTCTCGCGCGGCGTGGCGCCGCCCGAGAGCAGTTGCAGCGGGATCAGCACCAGCACCAGCAGCATGCCGAACTGCGGCATCGAGCGGGCCACGGTGGCCATGAAGATGCCCATCGACGTCGTGGCGAACAGGTGCAGGGCCGCCAGGGCCATGAACAGCGCGACGGAGCCCTGCACCGGCACCCGCAGCGCGCCCTGCACGACGAAGACCAGCGCCGTCAGCGCGGCCAGCAGTACCACCAGCCCCATGGCCCAGACCTTGGCCAGCATGATCTCGGTGGGCGTGACCGGCATCACCAGGAGGTGCTCGATCGTGCCGTGCTCGCGCTCGCGGATCAGGGCCGCGCCGGTGAGGATGATGGACAGCATCGTGACGTTGTTGATGATCTCCATCAGCGAGCCGAACCAGGCCTGCTCGAGGTTCGGGTTGAAGCGCATGCGCAGCTCCAGCTGCACCGGCACGGACGTGGCCGCCCGGTGACGCTGCAGGAACTCGTCCACCTCGGCACCGACGATCTGCTGGATGTAGCCGCTGCCGGTGAAGGCCTGGCTCATGCGCGTGGCGTCCACGTTGAGCTGGGCCGCCGGCGAGCGGCCGGCCAGCACGTCGCGCTGGAAGCCGGCCGGGATGTCCAGCACGAAGGTGTAGCGGCCCGTGTCCATGCCCGCGTCCATCGCGTCCAGCGAGACCAGTTCCGGCGTCTTGAAATGCGGCGGGTAGAAGCTGGCGACGAGGCGGGCCGACAGCGGGGAGGCGTCCTCGTCGACGATGGCGATCGCGGCGTTGTGCAGGGTCTCCGGCATCGCCGTGGCCGCGACGTAGATGGAGACGGTGAACGTGTAGACGATCAGCACCACCATCATCGGGTCGCGCAGCAGGCTCCACAGTTCCTTCACGCCCAGGCGGTAGACGTTGCGCCACATCGATCAGGCCTCCTGCTTCTTCAGCAGCAGCACCGCGGCGCCCAGGACGACGGGCACCGCCGCGGCCAGGGCCCAGTACGAGGACGCGAGGTCGCCCGCGCCCAACGACTTGCTGAACACGCCCCGGCTGATGGCGAGGAAATGCGTGGCCGGGTAGACGCGGCCGATGACCGCGCCCAGCCCCTCCAGCGAGGAGACCGGGTTCAGCAGTCCTGCGAACTGCACGCAGGGGATCAGCGTGCCGATCATCGTGACGAAGATGGAGGCGATCTGGCTGCGGGTGAAGGTCGAGGCCAGCAGGCCGAATCCGGTGGAGACGAGGACGAAGAGCAGGGCCGCCAGGCCGAGGCTGGGGAGGCTGCCCTTGATCGGCACGCCGAACACCGTCACCGCCAGGGCGGCCATCAACGCGAAGTTGAGCAGCGCCAGCAGCACGTAGGGCAGCTGCTTGCCGAGCAGGAACTCCGCGCGGGTGACGGGCGTGACGTAGAGGTTCAGGATGGAGCCCAGCTCCTTCTCCCGCACCACCGACAGCGCGGTCAGCATGGCCGGGATCATCATCAACAGCAGCGGGATCACGGCCGGCACCATCGCGGGCAGGCTCTTCACGTCGGGGTTGTAGCGGTAGCGCGTCTCCAGCGTGCCGGCCGGGGCGGGCGCGGCGCCCAGGCGCTGCCGGGCCATGGTCGCGAGCCATTGCACGTGCATCGCCTGCACGTAGCCGCGCACGGTCTCGCCGCGGGTCGGCATCGCGCCGTCGGCCCAGGCGGCGATGGTGACGGTGCGACCGCGCTGCAGGTCGCGGCCGAAGCCGGCGGGTATCTCGATGGCCAGCGCCAGCTCGCCGCTGCGCATGCGGGCGTCCAGCTCGGCGTGGTCGGCGATCGGCGGCTTCTCGACGAAGTAGCGCGAGCCGGCCAGGTTCAGTGCATAGCTCTGGCTGAGCCCGGTCTGGTCGCGGTCCAGCACCGCGAAGCTCAGGTTCTCGACGTCGAGGCTGATGCCGTAGCCGATGATGAACATCAGCAGGGCCGTGCCGAGCAGGGCCAGGCTGGCGCGCACCGGGTCGCGCCGCAGCTCCAGGCCCTCGCGCAGGCTGTAGGTCAGCGCGCGCGCCAGGCTGAATCCCCATCGGCGCGGCGCCGGCGCCGCGACACCCGCGACCCGGGCCGCCGCGGTCGCCGGCGCTGCGGCCGCGGCATCCGCGGGGCCGGCCGCCTCCTGCAGGCACGCGATGAAGGCTTGCTCCAGCGTCGCCGCGCCGTGCCGCGCGATGATCGCGGCCGGCGTGTCGCTGACCAGCACGCGGCCCGCATGCATCAGCGAGATGCGGTCGCAACGCAGCGCCTCGTTCATGAAGTGCGTCGAGATGAAGATGGTCACGCCGTCGCGACGCGCCAGGTCGATCATGAGGCGCCAGAAGAGATCGCGTGCCACCGGGTCGACGCCCGAGGTCGGTTCGTCCAGGATCAGGAGCTCGGGTCGATGCACCATCGCCACCGCCAGCGACAGGCGCTGGCGCATGCCCAGCGGAAGGCTGTCGGGCAGGGCGTCCACGACGTCGGCGAGGCCGAAGCGCGCCAGCATCCCGGCCACCCGCGCCTCGATCTCGCCGGCCGGCACCTTGAAGAGCTGGGCATGCAGGCGCAGGTTCTGCCGCACGGTCAGTTCGCCGTAGAGCGAGAAGGCCTGGGACATGTAGCCCACGCGCGCACGCGTCGCGATGTCGCGGCTGTCGATCGTCTTGCCGAACAGGCTGGCGTGGCCGGCGCTCGGCGGCAGCAGGCCCGTGAGCATCTTCATCGTGGTCGACTTGCCGCAGCCGTTGGAGCCGAGGAAGCCGAAGATCTCGCCGCGGCGGATGCGGAAGTCCACGGCGTCGACCGCGGTGAAGTCGCCGAACCGCATCGTCAGGCCCTGGGCCTCGATCGCGACCTGGGCGTCCGCGCCGGCCACCAGCGGCGGCACCAGCACCGGCTGGTGCCCGCGCCGCCGGGCCTCGGGCAGCAACGCGACGAAGGCCGCCTCCAGCGAGTCGCTGCGGCCCTGCTCGCGCACTTCGGACGGCGTGCCGGTGGCCAGGATGCGGCCGGCGTCCATCGCCACCAGCCAGTCGAAGCGCTCGGCCTCCTCCATGTAGGCCGTGGCGACGATCACGCTCATGCCGGGCCTGCCGTCCCGGATGCGCGCGATGAGCTCCCAGAACTGCGCGCGCGACAGCGGATCGACGCCGGTGGTGGGCTCGTCCAGGATCAGCAGGTCGGGATCATGGATCAGCGCGCAGCACAGGCCGAGCTTCTGCTTCATGCCGCCGGAGAGCTTGCCGGCCGGCCGATCCAGGAAGGGCCGCAGGCCGGTGCTGGCGGTCAGTCGCTCGATGCGGTCGCGGCGCTCGGCCGCCCCCTGGCCGAACAGGCGGCCGAAGAACTGCAGGTTCTCCTCGACCGACAGCGTCGGGTAGAGGTTCCTGCCGAGGCCTTGGGGCATGTAGGCGATGCGCGGGCAGACCGCCTCGCGGTGGGACCGCTCCCGCATGTCGCCGCCCAGCACCTGCACGCTGCCTTGCTGCAGGGCGCGCGCGCCCGCCACCAGGGACAGCAGGCTGGACTTGCCGACGCCGTCCGGCCCGATCAGGCCCAGCATGCGCCCGGCCGGCAGCGCCAGCGTCACGTCGTCCAGCGCCAGCGCCTGGCCGTGGCGCAGGCTGACGCCGTCGATGCGGGCGACGAGGCGCGCGGCCTCCTCGTTCATCAGTCGATCTCCGAGCTGCGCACTGCGGTGCGAGCGCCTTCGGGCGGCCGGGCGGCGCTCATCAGTCAACCTCCGTGCTGCGCACTGCGGTGCGAGCGCCTTCGGGCGGCCGGGCGGCGCTCATCAGGCAACCTCCGTGCTGCGCACTGCGGTACGAGCGCCTTCGGGCGGCCGGGCGCCGCTCATCAGGCAACCTCCGTGCTGCGCACTGCGGTACGAGCGCCTTCGGGCGGCCGGGCGCCGCTCATTGCGGCACCTTGAGCGCCAGCGATTCGGGCCAAGCCGCCTGCGGATCCAGCTTCAGCCAGGCCACGCCGGGCAGGCCGGTCTTGACCAGGCGCAGGTGGCTCTGCAGCAGCTCGCGGTCGATCCGGGCCTTGACGCGGAACATCAGCTTCTGCCGTTCGCTGGCAGTCTCCACGGTCTTGGGCGTGAACTGCGCGGTGCTGGCCACGTAGCTCAGCCGGGCGGGGATCACGTATTGCGGCGCGGCGTCCAGCACCACGTGCACCTCGCTGCCGAGTGCGAGCTTGCCGGCCACCTGCTCGGGCACGAAGAAGGTCATGCTCACGTCCGACAGGTCCACCAGGTTCAGCACCTTGCCGCCGCCGCCCAGCACCTCGCCGGCCTGCGCGATGCGGTACTGCACCCGGCCGGCGCGCGGCGCCACCAGGGTGCTGTCGACGATGTCGGCCTGGATGCGGGCCTGGGTCGCATCGGCCGCGCCGACCGCGGCGTGCGCGCCGGTCACCTGGGTGCGTGCCGCGGCCAGTCCGGCCCGGGCCGCGCCGACCTGGGCCCGGGCCGCGGCCAGTGCGGCCTGGACGCTGCGCACGCGGCTGCGATCGTCGTCCACCTCCTGCTCGGACGAGGCCCCCTCGCGCGCCAGGGTGCCCGAGCGGGCCAGGCGGCGCTGCGCCGCGTCGAGCTCGGCCTCGCGCTGGGCCACCTGGGCCAGCGTGGCTTGCAGCTCGCTCTCGCGCACCGCCACCTGGGCCTCGGCGCTGGCGACGCCGGCCACGGCCTGCTGCCGGCGGGCGCCGGCCTCGTCGCGCTGCGCTTCCAGGGTCTGCACCTGCATGCGCGCCAGCACCTGGCCGGCACTGACGAAGTCGCCCTCGTCGACCAGCACGTCCTGCAGCCGGCCGCCCAGCTTGGTCGCGACGTCGACCTCGGTGGCCTCGATGCGGCCGTTGCCGCTGACCAGGCCGGGGCCGGGGCCGCCGGCGTGCGTGCCGTGCCAGGCATAGGCAGCGGCACCGGCGGCCACCAGGATCATGGCGGCGATGGCAAGGGATCGTCGGGGCAATGTCACGGTGTGTCGTTCTTCAATGCGGCACCGCCGCCGAGGGCGGCATAGAGGCTGACCTGGCTGCTCAGGAGCGCGCGGCGCGCCTGCACCCGTTGCTGCTCGGCGGCCAGCAGATCGCGCTGGGCGTCCAGCACTTCGAGGAAGGCGGCGGCGCCGTTGTCGTAGCGCAGCGTGGCCAGGCGGGCGCGCTCTCGTTGCGCGGCCAGGCTGTCCTCGGCCACGCGCAGCTGCGTGGCCAGCCAGCGACGGGCCCCCAGCGCGTCGTTGACGTCGCGGAAGGCCACCTGCACGGCGCCCTCGTAGGCCGCCAGCGCCTCCTCGCGGCGCGCCTCGGCCAGGCTCAGGTTGGCGTCGCGCCGGCCGCCGTCGAGCAGCGGCAGGGCCAGCTGCGGGCTGATCGTCCAGGCCTGGCTGCCGGGGGCGAACAGGCCGCCGAGCTCGGCGCTCGCGGTGCCGAAGGCGGCGGTCAGGCTGATGCGCGGATAGAAGGCGGCGCGCGCCGCGCCGATGCTCGCGTGGGTGGCCTTGAGGCGATGCTCGGCGGCCAGCAGGTCGGGGCGCCGGTTCAGGAGCTCGGCCGGCAGTCCGCTGCGCAGCGGCAGCAGCGCGGTGGCCTCGAGCGCGGGCGCGGAGCCGGCCGGCAGCGGCGCCCCGACCAGGAGGCTCAGCGCCTGCGCCTGCGCCGCGCGCGCCTGCTCCAGTTGCGCGGCCAGCGCCTCGGCCTGGCTCAGCAGGGTCTGCACCTGGGTCAGGGCCAGGCGGGACGTGGCGCCGACCTCGACGCGGCGGCCGAAGATGCGCAGGCTCTCGGCCCGGCTGGCCACGGTCTGCCGGGCGATCGCCAGGCGCTCGTCGAGCTCGCGCAGCGCCAGCTCGCCGTTCGCCACCTGGCCGATCAGGCTCAGCTGCAGGGCGCGGCGGGCCTCCGCGCTGGCCAGGTAGCTCTCGAGCGCGGCGCCCTCCAGGTTGCGCACGCCGCCCCAGAAGTCCAGCTCCCAGCTGGCCAGGCCCAGGTCCACCTGGTAGGCGCTGGCCAGCAGGGGGCGGCCGGTCAGGTTCAGGTCGGCCGGGGTGCGCTGGCGGTCCTCGCCAAGTCGTGCCGCCAGCGTCGGAAGCCTGTCGGCCCGCTGGATGCCGTGAGCCGCGCGCGCCTGCTCGACCCGGGCCACGGCGGCGCGCAGATCACGGTTGTTCTGCAACGCGCCGGCGATCAGCGCCTGCATGCGCGCATCGGTGAAGTAGTCCTGCCAGGCGAGCTCGCCGGCGACCTCGCCTGGCTCCGGCTGCGCATCCTCGTAGCGCTCGGCCACCGGCGCGGCGGGACGGTCGTAGGGCGGGGCCAGCGAGGTGCAGGCAGTCAGCAGGAGGGCCGGGAAGAGCAGCAGGGTTCGTTCCAAGTCAGCGCTCCAGCACATACTGGCCTGGGGCATCCGGCAGGTCGTGGGCGCCGCGCGGGCCCATGCGAGGGGGCTTGACCGGGGGCCCCGAATGGCCCGCCAGCCAGGCCTGCCACGCAGGCCACCAGGACCCCGCGACGGTGGGCGCGGCGGCCTGCCATTCGTCGGCCGTCAATGCGCGCGTGCCGGGAGGGCGGGTCAGCACCCGGTAGTGGCGGTGGCTGTTGGAGGGTGGGCTGACGATGCCGGCGTTGTGGCCGCCGCTGGTCAGCACGAAGGTGATCTCGGCCGGACTCAGGTGGTGCAGCTTGTAGACCGAGCGCCACGGCGCGACATGGTCGGTCTCGGTGCCCACCATGAACGTCGGCAGGTCGATGTCGGCCAGCGAGACGGCATGGCCATCGACCAGGAAGCGGCCTTCGGCCAGGTCGTTCCTCAGGAACAGCTGGCGCAGGTATTGCGAGTGCATGCGCGCGGGCATGCGGGTGGCGTCGGCGTTCCAGGCCATCAGGTCGTTCATCGGCGCGCGCTCGCCGAGCAGGTACTCGTTGACCAGGCGCGACCACAGCAGGTCGTAGGAGCGCAGCATCTGGAACGCGCCGGCCATCTGGCTGGCCTCCAGATAGCCGGTCTCGGCCATCTGCGCGTCGAGCAGGCTGAGCTGGCTCTCGTCGATGAACAGCCCCAGCTCGCCGGGCTCGCTGAAGTCGGTCTGCGCGGCGAACAGGGTGAGCGAGGCCAGGCTGTCGTCGCCGCGGCGCGCCAGGTCGGCGGCCGCGGTGGCGAGCAGGGTGCCGCCCAGGCAGTAGCCGGCCGCGTGCACGCGGGGGCCGGGGACGATGGCCTTGACCGCGTCCAGCGCGGCCTGCACGCCCAGGCGCAGGTAGTCCTCCATGCCCAGCGCGCGATCCTCGGCCTGCGGGTTCTTCCAGGACACGCAGAACACCGTGTGGCCGTTCTCGACCAGGTATCGGACGAGCGAGTCGTGCGGCGACAGGTCGAGGATGTAGTACTTCATGATCCAGGCCGGCAGGATCAGGATGGGCTCGGGGCGGACGGTGGCGCCGGCGGGCGCGTACTGGATCAATTCGATCAGGTCGTTCTTCAGCACCACCTTGCCGGGCGTGACGCCGACGTCGCGGCCGACGACGAACGCCCCGGCACCGACCGGCGGCGCCTTGGCGAGCACGCGCCGGGCGTCCTCCCAGGCGCTCAGCGCCCCCCGCACCAGATTGAGCCCGCCTTGCTCGGTCGTGCGCCGGAGCACCACGGGGTTCGTGGCCGGCAGGTTGCCGGGCGAGGCCATGTCCAGGAACTGCCGCGCGCCGAAGGCGACCAGGTCCTCGTGGTGCTTCTCAACGCCCCACACGCCATGGGTGGCGGCGTCCCACCATTGCTCGGTGAGCAGGAAGGATTGCTGCCACAGGTTGAAGGGCCAGTGCTGCCACTCGGGGCTGGCGAAGCGCCGGTCCTGGGCGCGCGGTTCCACGCAGCCGGGGGCCTGCGCCGGGCCCTGCAGCAGGCAGTCCAGCACGAAGCGGCCCAGCTCCCGGCCCTGGCGGAGGGCCAGCGCCAGCAGATCGATGCGCTTGCCCGGCGAGATCGCCAGGTGCATCGCCCAGTCCATGTCGGCCAGCAGCGACGCGGCCAGCGAGAGCGAATGGCTGGTGCGCGCCAGCGCCGCGTGCACCAGCGGATCGAGGCGTCGGGCGGCGGTGCGGTCGGCCGCATCCCACCGGGTGTCGGGTGTCGCCATGGCGTGGAAGTGGCCGTCGTTGCGAGTCGCGCCACTGTAGGTCTGGCCACGGCAGCCATGTTGCGCCGCATCAAGGCAGCGCGCGGCGGGGCACTTGACGATGATGACGGATGCGATCCGGCATACGTTCGCCAGCCGCTTCATCATGGGCGGCAGCAACATCCTCGCGCTGCGGCGCCTGCTCGGTCCTCAGGGCCTGGCCATGACGATGCGCTGTGCCCACCGGGCTCCGGAGCATCCGCAGGAGGCGAGCGCATTGCATCCGCTCGCGCAGCTCGGCAGCGAGTCGAGCTGAAGGCGCGGAGTACGGCGCCTCGTCACTCCGGCCGTCGGGCGTTCGGAAAGTCCTCTCCGTCCGCCTCGTCAGCGATCTTGACGACGGCCCTGAGTGCGCTTTCGGCGATCAGGACGTCATTGCCTGCCCCGCTGTCCGGGTCGTCGCTCTCCTGCTGGTAGAGGGCCTTGATCTGCAAGCGCAGCGCGGCAATCACCTGGGTGATTTGGACGGGCGAGAGTTCGATGGCTCGAGTTTTGCGGTGCATGGGAAAGCCTCAGGTCACTTGGATTGGCCGTAGTAGTCCGTTCCCATGCTCTGGAAGTGGACGAGGGAGACCAGCGCCAAGAACGCCCTCACGGTCATTTGACGCTCCACGGTGAGCGTGCAGTGTCCCGGCGGCTCCCCATCGTAGACGAGCTGCAGTCCGGAAGGGATGACCTGGCCCTTCTCGATCTTCCACCAGTACCGTTCGACCAAAGGGTCGTACTGCTTCTTGAGCTCGGGCTTGGCCGGCGTCTCGGGCGCGCCGTGCGTGCCCAGGTGGATCATCGCCTCGGGCAGCATCTGCTTGATGAAGAGCGAGATGCCTTGCCCTGGCTCGACATGCCACTTGTCAAGGTCAGCTTCCTCGATCCGACCGCTGTGCGTCGCGGACATCTTCAGGTCGGTGTAACGCAAGAAGTTCGTCGACGAGCTGTTCTTGCCGCCGATGCGAAACGCGTCCTCGGACAGCGGAACGTTGGTGGCCCAGAGCAACGTGCCCGGGACGAGGTGGCGGACACTGGCGTACTCCGCGACTTGAGCTTCGGTGTGGTGCGCACTCATACTTGGCATCGTATGGGCGTGCCCACCGGCCGGGTCGTCTCAACGCGCAACAGTTTGTGAGCTAGGGGTGCGTCGCCGATGAGGGGGCGGAAGTCGGCGCCGAGGCTGGCGTCGAAGCGCCCGTTACCGGCGCACACTGATCCTGAATCCACTGTCGCTGAGGCGCGCGCATGTCCCGCTGGTTGAGATAGCTTCGTGCGCCGCGCGAGATTGCGTCGCGACGGATGTAGGTCCTTCATCAGGTCTTCTCCCTTTGCGGTCGACGCCAAGGTGGCGCCGCAAGGCATTGGAACTGAGGGACTCGAGCTGGACTGTTGCTGACCGGAGCAGGACGCTGGGCTGCGCGACCTCGCGCTCGGTGTCGCGCTCTCATGTCGTTGGCCACCGCGCGGCGGGGCGGGGCGGGGGCGCTGCGCGGGACGCAGCCCTTCAAGCGCTCGCGAGCGTCACCGTTCGACGCCGTTGACACTTGGTTGACACCCAGGAAAGACGAAGGGCCTGGCAAACTTGCCAAGCCCTTGTTTGAATCTGGTTGGTGGCGCTTCAGGGATTCGAACCCCGGACCTGCGGATTATGATTCCGTCGCTCTAACCGGCTGAGCTAAAGCGCCCCAAGCCCGCCATTATCTGACACTTTTGGAGCCTTGGGAAGTGGTTCCGGGCACAATGTGGGGCCGGGAACGTGCGGAGTGTGCAGGATCGCGCATTCTTGCAAGGGATCCCTTCAAAAATGACTCGCCGTGCGCGGCCTTCTCGCGTCGCGCGGCCTCCTCTCCGGACCGCCCATCCATGTTCAGTTTCTTTCGCAAGAAGGCCGATGCCCCGGTCGCGCCCGCGGCGCCGGGCGAGGCCGCGCCGGCGCCCGCACCCAGTTCGGCGCCGCTGGAGTTCCTGAAGCGCGTCTTCACGGGCCCGACGCCCGCCGCGCCGCAGGCCTTCGTGCCGGAACCGGTGGCTCCCGTCGAGGCGGCGCCCACGCCCGCGCCCACGCCGACGCCTACGCCGACCCCGTCGCCGACGCCGACGCCGACGCCGACGCCGGCCGCCGCGCCGCCCGCGACGCTGCCCCCGATGGCGCCGCCGTCGGTCGTCACGCCGCACCTCGCGCCGCCGGCGCCGGTCGCGCCGCCCGTGCCGGCCATGACACCGGCGCCCGTCGCGCCGCCGGCGCCGGTCGCGGAGGTGCCCGCGCCGGCGCCGCGCCAGGACTGGTTCCAGCGGCTGCGCAAGGGCCTCGCGCGCACCGGCAACGGGATCGCGCAGGTCTTCACCGGCACGCGCATCGACGAGATGCTCTACGAGGAGCTCGAGTCCGCGCTGCTGATGGCCGACGCCGGCGTGCGCGCGACCGAGCACCTGCTGAAGGACCTGCGCGCCCGCGTGAAGGACGAGCGCGCGACCGAGCCCGAGCAGGTCAAGGGCCTGCTCGCGGACGCGATCGTCGACCTGCTGCGCCCGCTCGAACGCGGGCTCGTGGTCGGCGAGCACACGCCCACGGTGATCATGGTCGCGGGCGTCAACGGCGCGGGCAAGACGACGAGCATCGGCAAGCTCACGCGCCACCTCGCCGAGGCGCAGGCCAAGGTGCTGCTGGCCGCGGCGGACACCTTCCGCGCCGCGGCGCGCGAGCAACTGGCCGTCTGGGCCGATCGCAACCAGGTCGAGATCGTGAGCCAGGAGGGCGGCGACCCGGCCTCGGTCACCTTCGACGCGGTCAACGCGGGCCGCGCGCGCGGGGTCGACGTGGTGATCGCCGACACCGCGGGCCGCCTGCCGACGCAGCTGCACCTGATGGAGGAGCTGAAGAAGATCAAGCGCGTGATCGCCAAGGCCGAGGCGACGGCGCCGCACGAGGTGCTGCTGGTCGTCGACGGCAACACGGGGCAGAACGCGCTCGAGCAGGTCAAGGCCTTCGACGCCGCGCTCGGCCTCACGGGCCTGGTGGTGACCAAGCTCGACGGCACGGCCAAGGGCGGCGTGCTGGCCGCGATCGCGCTGTGGTCGCGCGAGCGCGCGGCGGGCACGATCCCCGTCTACTTCATCGGCGTGGGCGAGAAGCTCGAGGACCTGCAGACCTTCAGCGCGCGCGAGTTCGCGACGGCGCTGCTGGCCTGAGTCCTTCGCGCGAGGATCGTCCGGCGCTCCGGATCACTTGCGGGAAGTCTTCCAGTCCTGGATCGCCTTCATGGTGTTGGCGACGTGGTCGGACGGATCCATGCTGGCGTATTCGTAGAGCACCTTGCCCTCGGGCGAGATGACGTACGAGATGCGGTCGGACATGGGCAGCGCCGCGAGCTTGGCGTCGTAGCTCTTGATGATCTTCGAGTCCGGGTCGGCGCCGACGGCGAACTTGTCGCGGCATTCCTCGGTCGAGAACTTCTTCTGCGTGGCGATGTCGTCGTGGGAGATGCCCACCACCGTCGCGCCCAGTTCGGCGAACTTCGGCGTGGCCTCCGCGAACAGGTGGGCCTCGACGGTGCAGCCCTGGGTGAAGGACTTCGGATAGAAGTACAGCACGACGGGGCCCTTCTTGAGCGCGTCGGCCAGCGAGAACTTGAATTCCTTGCCGCCGATCGCGGCCTCGGTGGTGAAGTCGGGCGCGGCGTCGCCCTTCTTGAGCGCGGCGCAGGCGGGGCCGGCGAGTGCCGCGAGGGCGATGGCGAGGGGGGCGAGGGCGCGGAATGACATGACGGAGTCTCCTCAACGACAACAGCTCTGATCGTGTTGATGCCGCCGGGCGGACGCCCGGTTCAGCGGGCCCGATCATCGCGCAGCCGCTTCGCCCCTGCCGCCGCTCGCCTTTCCCGAGCCTGAAGCTTGGCAGCAGCGCAGGAGACCTTCGTGATGCTGACTGGAGCCTCCCTCCTGGAGGGAGGCGGGTGGGTGCAGTCGAACACGCTGGAGCTCCCTCATGGAGGGGGCTCGGGGGAGCCGTGCGTTCTTTCGCGCCAGGAGCTGCGCGGCTGAAGCCGCGCAGCTCCTAGCGCAGGCCCTTCATGCCGGGCAGGCCGCCCATGCGCTTCATCATCTTCATGAGGCCGCCGCCCTTCATCTTCTTCATCATGTCGCGCATCTGCTCGTACTGGTTGAGCAGGCGGTTGACGTCCTGCACCTGCACGCCCGCGCCCTTGGCGATGCGGAACTTGCGCTTGGCCTTGAGCAGATCGGGCTTGCGGCGCTCCAGCGGCGTCATCGAGTTGATGATGCCTTCCATGCGGCGCATGTCGCGCTCGGCCTTGTCCATGTCGGGCTGACCGGCCTTGGCGGTGAGCTGGGTCGGCAGCTTGTCCATCAGGCCCGCGAGGCCGCCCATCTTGCGCATCTGGCTCAGCTGGGCGAGGAAGTCGTTGAGGTCGAAGCTGTCGCCCGAGCGCACCTTCTCCGCGAGCTTCTGGGCCGCCTCGATGTCGACGCTCTTCGTGACCTCCTCGACCAGGGCGACGATGTCGCCCATGCCCAGCACGCGCCCGGCGTGGCGTTCGGCATCGAAGACCTCGAGGCCGTCGATCTTCTCGGACACGCCGGCGAACTTGATCGGCGCGCCCGTGACCTGGCGCACCGACAGCGCGGCCCCGCCGCGCGAGTCGCCGTCGAGCTTGGTCAGCACGATGCCGGTGAGCGGCAGCGCCTCGCGGAAGGCCTTGGCGGTGTTGATCGCGTCCTGGCCCTGCATGGCGTCGACGACGAACAAGGTCTCGACCGGCTTGAGCGTGGCGTGCAGCTCGCGGATCTCGGCCATCAGCGCCTCGTCGATCGCGAGGCGGCCGGCGGTGTCGACCAGCAGCACGTCGAAGTAGTGCTTGCGCGCGTAGTCGAGCGCGGCGAGCGCGATGTCGCGCGGCTTCTGGTCGGGCGTGGAGGGGAACCACTCGGCGCCGGCCTGCTTCGTCACCGTCTTGAGCTGCTCGATGGCGGCCGGGCGGTAGACGTCGCCCGACACCGTGAGCACCTTCTTCTTGCGCCGCTCGATCAGGTGCTTGGCCAGCTTGGCCGTGGTGGTGGTCTTGCCGGCGCCCTGCAGGCCGGCCATCAGGATGACCGCCGGCGGCTGGGTGGCGAGGTCGAGGTCGGCCACGCCCTGGCCCATGGTGGCGGCGAGCTCCTTCTGGACGATGCTCACGAGCACCTGGCCCGGGGTCAGCGAGGAGACGACCTCCTGGCCCAGCGCCTTGTCCTTCACGCGCGCGATGAAGTCGCGCACCACGGGGAGGGCCACGTCGGCCTCGAGCAGGGCCATGCGCACTTCGCGCAGCATGTCCTGGACGTTGGATTCGGTGATGCGGGCCTGGCCGCGCATCGTCTTGACGAGGCGCGACAGGCGGTCGGTGAGGGTAGAGGCCATGCGGGGGACCGGTGTGGGCGTCGCCGCGCGGGCGGCGACCGACGGCGGCAGGGCGCGCGCCGGTAAACTTCGGGAATGATTCTATCGTTCGACCCCGCCGTCGCGCTCGCCTGGGCCGCCGTGGCGGCCTACGCGCTGTCGGCGCTCGGCCGCCCGCTCGGCACCACGCGCATGCAGGCGCTGGCGCTGGTGCTGCACGGCTTGTACCTCGTGACAGGCATCGCGCGCGAGGTCGATGCGGGGCAGGGCATCCGGTTCGGCTTCGCGCCGGTGCTGTCGTTCACGGTCTTCCTCGTGCTGGCGGTGCACTTCGCCGAGAGCCGGCTCATGCCCGTCGCCGGCCTGCGGCGCGTGTTCTCCATCGGCGGCGCCGCCTCCGTGCTGCTGGCGCTGGCCTTCCCGGGCGAGGTCATCGCCATCGCGCACTCGCCCTACGCGCCCGTGCACTGGGCCCTCGGCATCGCCGCCTACGCGCTGTTCGGCGTGGCGGTCGTGCACGCGGCGATGCTCGACGCGGCCGAGCGGCAGATGCGCCAGAAGGCGGTCGCGGGGGTGCTGGGCGTGCCCTTGCTGTCGCTCGAGAAGCTCACGTTCCACTTCGTCGAGGCCGGCTTCGTGGCGCTCACGCTCGCCATCGTGCTCGGCGCCTTCTCGCTCGGCCACTGGGTGTGGGACCACAAGACCGACCTGTCGATCGCCAGCTGGCTCACCTTCGCCGCGCTGATCGTCGGCCGGCGCACGCGCGGCTGGCGCGGGCGCCAGGCCACGCGCTGGGTCTACGCGGGTGCCGCGCTGGTGCTGCTGGCCTACGCGGGCTCGCGCTTCGTGCTGGAGGTCGTGCTCCAGCGCGCCCCCGGCGTGACGGGCGGTTGAGATGCTGCTCCGGGTGCTCGTCTGGCTGCTGCTGATCCTGGCGGTGTGGTGGCTGCTGCGCAGCAAGCGCCCGCGATCCGCCGCGCCGCCGCCCGCGCGTCCCGCCGCCCCCGCCGCCCCCGCCGCGCGCGCGCTCGCGCAGCCCGAGCCGATGGTCGACTGCGCGTCCTGCGGCCTGCACCTGCCGGCCTCGGAGGCGGTGCGCGACGACGAAGGCCGTGCGTACTGCTGCATCGAGCACCGCGCGCGCGCGGCCGGCTCGAGCTGACCCATGTTCGGAAGAATGTCCAAGCGCGAACGCGCCGCGGCGGCGCCGAACAGCTCCGGCCTGCAGGACGAGTCCTGGTTCAGCTCGCTCGACCCGGCGGCCGAGCGGGCCGGCACCCCGCGCGGGTGGCACGCGCCGACGGCGGTGCTGCGCCCGCTGGCGGGCCACGCGCTGCGCCGCATCTTCGCCACCTACGTGGCCGCGCGCGCGGCGCTCGGCGTCGCGCTGATCGCCGCCATCGCGCTCATGGGCGCCACCTCGGGCCGCTACGCGTTCGCGCCGCTGGGCCTGTGCAGCGCCTACGTGGCGCAGGCGCTGATCTGGTGGATGACCGACCAGCTGCGCGGCTTCAACATCCTGCAGTCGGCGCGCTGGCAGTGGTGGATGACGATCGGCGTCGACCTGCTCGTCTTCGGCGCGATCCACTGGAGCGAGCCGACCTCCAACCTCAACTTCGCCGCGCTGCTGGTGCTGCCGGTGCTGATGGCGGGCATCCTCACGCCGCGCCTGCCGGCGCTCGCCACGGCCGCGGGCGTCGCGCTGATGCTGCTCGCCGCGGCGGCGCGCGCCGCGCCCACGGTGGCGGATCCGGCGGCGATGATGTCGCAGGCCGGGCTGAGCGGCATCGGGCTGTTCGTGGTCGCGCTGCTGGCGGGCGAGCTGTCGATGCGCCTCGCGCACGAGGAGCGCACCGCGCGCGACAGCCGCGAGCGGGCGCGCCAGCAGGCGCAGCTGTCGCGCCTGGTGATCGAGGACATGCAGGACGGCGTGCTGGTCGTCGACCGCCAGCTGCGCGTGCGCGCCGCCAACCCCTCGGCGCGCAAGCTGCTGGTCGCGCAGGCGGCGCGCTGCCCGTCGCCGCCGTTCTCGCTGCGGCTGCATCCGGGCTGGCTGATCCTGGCCGACGAGGTCGACCAGGCCTTCACGCGCGGCAACTGGCCGGCCGCGCCGCAGGATCTCAACCTGCAGCTCGAGGACGGCACGCGCCGCGCGCTGCACATGCGCGCGCGCTTCACGCGCAGCCGCTCCGAGACCGCCGAGGGCGGCACGCAGGACGAGCCGCTGTGCGTGCTGTTCATCGAGGAGCTCAAGGCGGTGCAGGCGCGCCTGCGCCAGGAGCGGCTCGCGGCGATGGGGCGCATCTCCGCCGGCGTGGCGCACGAGATCCGCAATCCGCTGGCCGCCATCTCGCAGGCCAACGCGCTGCTGGAGGAGGACGAGCTGCGCCCCGACCAGCGCCGCCTGGTGCGCATCATGAACGACAACATCGGGCGCCTGCGCCGCATCGTCGACGACGTGATGGAGGCCGCGCCCGGCTCGCTCGCGCCCTCGCGCACGCTCGACGCGAGCGCCGAGATCGCGGGCATCTGCAGCGAGTGGGCGCGCACGGTCGGCCTCACGCTGGGCAGCGCGAGCCGGCTGCAGGTGCTGCTGCCCACGCAGCCGGTGGGCGTCTCCTTCGACCCCGACCACCTGCGGCGCGTGCTGGTCAACCTGCTGGACAACGCGATCCGCCACGCCAGCCCCGCCGCGGGCGCGGTGCGCGTGACGCTGGAGGGCGTGCGCGACGAGCCCTGGGTGTCGCTCTCGGTCGCGAGCGACGGCGACCCGATCGCCGCCGACGTCGAGCCCTACCTGTTCGAGCCCTTCCATTCCACGCGCAGCCGCGGGACGGGCCTCGGCCTGTACATTTGCCGCGAGCTGTGCGAGCGCCACGGCGCGCGGATCGACTTCCGGCGCCGCGACGAGCGCCATTGCAATGTCTTCGAGGTGATGATGGCGCGTGAATCGCTGACGGCGGCCGAGGGGAGGCTGGTGCTATGAGGTTCCACCGTCCGATGCACGGGCGGGCCGCTCCGGGCTGCCCCGCCGTCCCCGCGGGGGACGCAGCGGCGTCCGCGCCGCGGAAGGGGCCCAGATGAATTCTCCCAATGGCTCGGCATCGGCCAGCAGCGTGCTGGTCGTCGACGACGAGCCCGACCTGCTGACGCTGTACGAGCTCACCCTGCTTCGCGAAGGCCTCGAGGTCGAGACGGCGGCGAGCGTCGCCCAGGCGCGCGAGATCCTGCAGGAGCGCGTCTTCCGCGCGGTGATCAGCGACATGCGGCTGCCCGACGGCACCGGCCTCGACCTGCTGCAGTGGCTCGAGTCCAGCGGCCGGCCCGAGAAGGTGATCGTCGTCACCGCCTACGGCTCGCCGGAGAACGCCGTGACCGCGCTCAAGGCGGGCGCGTTCGACTACCTGACCAAGCCGGTCGACCTGCGCCAGTTCCGCGCCGTGGTCGCCTCGGCGATGGGGCGCACGCGCGCCGCGCCGGCCCCGCCGGCGCCGGAGGCCGCGCAGGCGGCGGGGCGCGGCGATCCGCTCGGGCGGCTGGTCGGCCGCTCCGAGGCCATGGCCCAGGTGCGCGCGATGGTCGAGAAGGTGGCCCGGAGCATGGCGCCGGTGCTGGTGCACGGCGAGTCCGGCACGGGCAAGGAGCTCGTCGCGCGCGCGATCCACGACGTCAGCGCGCGCGCCGGCCAGCCCTTCGTCGCCGTCAACTGCGGCGCGATCCCCGAGACCCTGCTCGAGTCCGAGTTCTTCGGCGTGCGCAAGGGCTCGTTCACGGGCGCCAACGCCGACCGCGACGGCTTCTTCCAGACCGCCAACGGCGGCACGCTGTTCCTCGACGAGATCGGCGACCTGCCGTTCGCGATGCAGTCCAAGCTGCTGCGCGCGATCCAGGAACGCGCCGTGCGCCCGATCGGCGCGACGACCGAGCAGACGATGAACGTGCGCATCGTCAGCGCCACGCACAAGGACCTCGCCGCCGAGGTGCAGGCCGGCCGCTTCCGCCAGGACCTGTTCTACCGCCTCAACGTGATCGGCATCAAGGTGCCGCCGCTGCGCGAGCGCCTGTCCGACCTGCCGCTGATCGCCGACGCGCTGCTCGGGCGCATCGCGCGCGAGGCCGGCGTCTCGCCGCCGCCGCGCCTCGCGCCCGACGCGCGCGAGCTGCTGGCGCGCTACGCGTTCCCGGGCAACGTGCGCGAGCTCGAGAACCTGCTGCACCGCGCGGTCGCGATGAGCGACGCCGACCTGATCCAGGGCGAGGCGCTGGCGCTGCCCGAGGAGCTGCTCACCGGCGCCGCGGCCGCGCCGGAGTCCGGCGCGGCGGTCGACGCGCCCGCGCCGGACGCGGCGCCGCCGGAGCTGACGGTGGCCGCGGCCATGGGCGGGCGCGACGCCGCCGCGCCCGCCGCGCCGGTCGAGGAGGCGCCGCTGCCGGACGACCTCGTGCGCTATCTCGACGAGGTCGAGCGCGAGATCCTCGTGCGTGCGCTGGAGCGCCAGGGCTTCAACCGCACGGCCGCCGGCGCGAGCCTCGGGCTGTCGCTGCGCCAGATGCGCTACCGCATGGCCCGCCTCGGCATCACCGAGTCCGGCGCCGAGCCGCCCGACGAGCTGTGACCGCGGCGAGCGCACCGGCGGCACCGGCGTGGGACGCGGGCTGGTGGCGCCGCGCGCGCCGCGTGCCCTCGCCGAACTTCGGTGCGCGGCCGGCGGACGCGGTCGTCGACCTCGCGGTCATCCACTCCATCAGCCTGCCGCCGGGCCGCTACGGCGGCGACGCGATCGAGCGCCTGTTCACCAACACGCTGGACTGGGAGGCCGATCCCTACTTCGAGTCGATCCGCGGGCTACAGGTCTCCGCCCACTTCGTGATCCGCCGCGACGGCGAGCTGCTGCAGTTCGTGTCCGTCGCCGACCGCGCGTGGCACGCGGGAAGGTCGGCCTGGAACGGCCGCGAGAACTGCAACGACTTCGGCATCGGCATCGAGCTCGAGGGGCTGGAGGGCGAAGCCTTCGAGCCCGCGCAGTACGACACCCTCGCGGAGCTGTTGCGCGCGCTCGACGGCGCGCGTGAGATCCGTCACGTCGTCGGCCACGAGCATGTCGCGCCGGGGCGCAAGGCCGATCCCGGCGCGGGCTTCGACTGGCACGATCTCGCCGCGCGCCTGGGTTGGGATCTCGCGCGCATACCGCCTGCGGCGCCGCGCGGCGCCTGACCCGCAGCGCCGCTGGATGCGGTCGCGCGCCACGCGATGCGGCGCGGGGCGAGTCGGCATGCGGGTTCGCGCGGGCGGGCCCAGCAACGGTGCGGTGCAGCGGCCTGCGCATGCCTCGCGACGGGGCGCGGCGAGCAATCGGCGCGCCTGTCATCGTGTTGTCGCATCAGGGTTGTCACGCTACGGGTAGTGCTTGCAGGGGCTGCGTGCCCCCAGATATAGTGTCCTCCGTGCTACAGTCAAACATCTGACGAACCACCCCATGTCACTCGCCACGACGCGTCCGGTGACCATGGCGACGGCCCGCGAAGGCCTCGCCGCACCAGGAAGAAGCGTCCCCGGTCAGGGTCCGGCGAGACCCCACACCATGCCGGCCAACGAGGGCTCCGTGTCGAGCCCGGGGCCGCGCATTGCGTGGACGACACGCGGGTGAGGCTCGTCGTCCATCACCTCGAATCAGAACCCACCCGACAAGCAAGAGGGGCCGCCATGCAAGCAATCGCACCCGTGACCAACGAAACCGCCGCCGCCGTGCGCCCGGCCGTCGCCCATACAGTGGCCGGTACGAACTCGGCCTACCAGGGCTACCAGATCCTGCGCCGCAACGGCGCGGTCGTCGCCTTCGAGCCGAGCAAGATCGCCGTCGCGCTGATGAAGGCCTTCCTCGCGGTGCACGGCACGCAGGGCGCGGCCTCGGCCAGCGTGCGCGAGACCGTCGACCAGCTCACCGAGACCGTGGTGCGCGCGCTGCTGCGCTCGCGCCCGGCCGGCGGCACCTTCCACATCGAGGACATCCAGGACCAGGTCGAGCTCGGCCTGATGCGCGGCGGCCACCACGAGGTCGCGCGCGCCTACGTGCTCTACCGCGAGCGCCGCTCGATGGAGCGCCAGCGCGCCGGCCAGGTCGAGGCCAAGGTGGCCGAGCCCGAGCTTTTCGTCACCGAGAACGGCCACCGCGTGCCGCTCGACACCGCCCGCCTGCGCTCGCTGATCGACTCCGCCTGCGCCGACCTCGGCGCGGACGTGCAGTCCGAGCCGGTGTTCGCCGAGGCGCGCCGCAACCTGTACGACGGCGTCCCGATGGACGAGGTCTACAAGGCCGCGATCCTGGCCGCCCGCACGCTGATCGAGAAGGAGCCGGCCTACACGCGCGCGACCGCGCGCCTGCTGCTGCACACGATCCGCCGCGAGATCCTGGGCGAGGACGTCACGCAGGAGCAGATGTCCTCGCGCTACGCCGACTACTTCCCCGGCTTCGTCAAGCGCGGCATCAAGGCCGAGCTGCTCGACGAGAAGCTGGCCCAGTACGACCTGGCCCGCCTGGGCGCCGCGCTCGACGCCTCGCGCGACCTGCAGTTCGACTACCTCGGCCTGCAGACCCTGTTCGACCGCTACTTCCTGCACATCGACGAGCAGCGCATCGAGCTGCCGCAGGCCTTCTTCATGCGCGTGGCGATGGGCCTCGCGCTGAACGAGATCGACCGCGAGGCGCGCGCCATCGAGTTCTACAACGTGCTGTCGACCTTCGACTTCATGTCGTCGACGCCGACCCTGTTCAACTCCGGCACCCGGCGCTCGCAGCTGTCCAGCTGCTACCTCACGACCGTGGCCGACGACCTCGACGGCATCTACGAGGCGCTGAAGGAGAACGCGCTGCTGTCGAAGTTCGCCGGCGGCCTGGGCAACGACTGGACCAACGTCCGCGCGCTCGGCTCCTACATCAAGGGCACCAACGGCAAGAGCCAGGGCGTCGTGCCCTTCCTCAAGGTCGTCAACGACACCGCCGTCGCCGTCAACCAGGGCGGCAAGCGCAAGGGCGCGGTCTGCGCCTACCTCGAGTCCTGGCACCTGGACATCGAGGAGTTCCTCGAGCTGCGCAAGAACACCGGCGACGACCGCCGCCGCACGCACGACATGAACACGGCCAACTGGATCCCCGACCTGTTCATGCGCCGCGTGATGGAAGGCGGCGACTGGACGCTGTTCTCGCCCTCGACCTGCCCCGACCTGCACGACCGCATCGGCGCCGACTTCGAGCGCGCCTACGTCGAGTACGAGGCCCGCGTCGACCGCGGCGAGATCAAGCTCTACAAGCGCATGCCGGCCAAGGACCTGTGGCGCAAGATGCTCTCGATGCTGTTCGAGACCGGCCATCCCTGGATCACGTTCAAGGACGCCTGCAACGTGCGCTCGCCGCAGCAGCACGTCGGCGTCGTGCACTCGTCCAACCTGTGCACGGAGATCACGCTGAACACGAGCGAGACCGAGATCGCCGTCTGCAACCTGGGCTCGGTCAACCTGGCGCAGCACCTGGCCGACACGGCCGACGGCGGCAAGGCCATCGACCACGCCAAGCTGCGCAAGACCGTCGCGACCGCGATGCGCATGCTCGACAACGTCATCGACATCAATTACTACGCGGTCAAGAAGGCGCGCGACTCCAACCTGCGCCACCGCCCGGTGGGCCTCGGCGTGATGGGCTTCCAGGACTGCCTGTACCAGCTGCGCGTGCCGTACGCGAGCCAGGCGGCGGTGGAGTTCGCCGACCAGTCGATGGAAGCGGTCTGCTACTTCGCCTACACCGCATCGACCGAGCTCGCCGCGGAGCGCGGCCGCTACTCGAGCTACCGCGGCTCGCTGTGGGACCAGGGCGTGCTGCCGCTCGACACGCTGGAGCTGCTCGCGAAGAACCGCGGCGGCTACGTCGACGTCGACCGCTCGTCGACGCTCGACTGGGACGCGCTGCGCGCGAAGATCGCCCAGCACGGCATGCGCAATTCCAATTGCGTGGCGATCGCGCCGACGGCGACGATCTCCAACATCATCGGCGTCGACGCGTCGATCGAGCCCTGCTTCGGCAACCTCTCCGTCAAGTCCAACCTGTCGGGCGAGTTCACCGTCGTCAACGAGTACCTGGTGCGCGACCTGAAGCGCCTCGGCCTGTGGGACTCGGTGATGCTGATGGACCTGAAGCACTACAAGGGATCGCTGCGCGCCGTCGACCGCGTGCCCGACGAACTCAAGGCGCTGTATGCGACGGCGTTCGAGGTCGACGCGACCTGGCTCGTCGAGGCCGGCGCGCGCCGCCAGAAGTGGATCGACCAGGCGCAGTCGCTCAACATCTACCTCGCGGGGGCATCGGGCAAGAAGCTCGACGAGACCTACAAGCTCGCCTGGCTGCGCGGCCTGAAGACGACCTACTACCTGCGCACGATGGGCGCGACGCACGCCGAGATGAGCACCGTGGACCGCAAGCAGCTCAACTCGGTCCCGAGCTCCGCCAACACGGGCGGCATGAGCGCGCTCGAGGCCGCCGCGGCGCAGTCGCAGGCCATGCTCGCCGACGCGCCCGCGACCGACATCAAGTTCTGCGCGATCGACGATCCGACGTGCGAAGCGTGTCAGTGATCTCGCGTTGAAGCACGCGCGCATCGGCGCGCGTGCCTCGCGCGAGACATGCAATCGCGCGTGGCTTCTTCGATGCGATGCCGCAACAACGAGCCGCGCGCGATGTCAATAAGTGCTTGGTGTTTGAACACAACACTCCGATAATTCCGAGCCATAGGAAGCACACACATGCTGGTCTGGGAAGACGACATCCGGTCTCCGCAAAACCCGCTGCCGGGACAACGCCCGGCCTTCGATCCCGCGTTCGATCGCGATGCGAAGGCGGCCCTCCCGTCCCTCCGTGAAGTCCACACCGCACCCGTTCTGACGCAAGCCGTCGATGCGCGCGCGGTGCCTCACACCGAACCCCAAGTCTCCGCCGCGACGGCCGCGAAGTCCGTCGTCGCGCAGACCGCGCGCCGCGTCAGCGCGGCCGACAAGCGCATCATCAACGGCCAGACCGACGTCAACCAGCTGGTGCCGTTCAAGTACAAGTGGGCGTGGGAGAAGTACCTCGCCACCTGTGCCAACCACTGGATGCCGCAGGAGATCAACATGTCGCGCGACATCGCGACGTGGAAGGATCCCAACGGCCTGACCGAAGACGAGCGCCGCATCATCAAGCGCAACCTCGGCTTCTTCGTCACCGCCGATTCGCTCGCGGCCAACAACATCGTGCTCGGCACGTACCGCCACGTCACCGCGCCCGAGTGCCGCCAGTTCCTGCTGCGCCAGGCGTTCGAGGAAGCGATCCACACGCACGCCTACCAGTACATCGTCGAGTCCCTCGGCCTCGACGAGAGCGAGATCTTCAACGCGTACCACGAGGTGCCGTCGATCCGCGACAAGGACGAGTTCCTGATCCCGTTCATCGACGCGATCATGGATCCGCACTTCCACACGGGCACGCCGGATGCCGATCGCACGCTGCTGCGCAGCCTGATCGTGTTCGCCTGCCTGATGGAGGGGCTCTTCTTCTACGTCGGCTTCACGCAGATCCTCTCGCTGGGCCGGCAGAACAAGATGACGGGCGCGGCGGAGCAGTATCAATACATCCTGCGCGACGAGTCGATGCACTGCAACTTCGGCATCGACCTGATCAACCAGATCAAGCTCGAGAACCCGCACCTGTGGACGGCGGAGTTCAAGGGCGAGATCAAGAGCCTGTTCCTGAAGGCGGTGGAGCTCGAGTACCGCTACGCCGAGGACACCATGCCGCGCGGCGTGCTGGGCCTGAATGCATCGATGTTCAAGGGCTACCTGCGCTACATCGCCAACCGGCGCGCGCAGCAGATCGGCCTCGAGGCGCTCTTCCCGAACGAGGAAAACCCGTTCCCCTGGATGAGCGAAATGATCGACCTGAAGAAGGAGCGCAACTTTTTCGAAACGCGCGTCATCGAGTACCAATCCGGTGGCGCCCTGTCCTGGGACTGATCGAGTCGCCCGCATCAGACGGGCCCGACCGGTTCCCAGCGTGTAGCAAGGATCAAGATCCGCGGCCGACGGAAGAACCCCCGACAGACGGGGTTCGCCGGCGCCGCAAACCCGTTCATCGTCATGCAAGCCACGCCGGTTCGCCGGCGCACAAGGCAAGCGGGCGATGAATCCCGGGCCGCTCGAGCGGCACGGTGCATTTCGTCACTTGATCAAGGAGTTTGAAATGGCAACTGCGAAGAAACCGGTCGCGAAGAAGGCGGCTCCGGCGAAGAAGGCCGCCCCGGCCAAGAAGGCGGCGGCGAAGAAGGCCCCGGCGAAGAAGACCCCTGCGAAGAAGGCCGCTCCCGCCAAGAAGGCCCCGGCGAAGAAGGCCGCTCCGGCCAAGAAGGCCCCGGCGAAGAAGGCTGCCCCGGCGAAGAAGGCCGCGGCGAAGAAGGCGGCACCGGCCAAGAAGGCCGCCGCCAAGAAGGCCCCTGCCAAGAAGGCCGCCGCGAAGAAGGCGCCTGCGAAGAAGGCGGCCGCGAAGGCGCCTGCGAAGAAGGCGGCTGCGAAGGCGCCTGCGAAGAAGGCCCCTGCGAAGAAGGCTGCCGCCAAGAAGGCGGCCCCTGCCTCGCCTGCTGCGCCTGCGGCCGCCGCGGCGCCCGCAGCGAAGACGGCGCTGAGCCCGGCCGCGGCCTGGCCCTTCCCGACGGGCAACAAGCCCTGAGGTCGCTTCAGTCCTGCGACTCCAAAGCCCGGCCCCGGCCGGGCTTTTTCTTTTCCAAGTCACTCGACCATGAGCTCGCCGCCATGCCTCACCCCGCATCCCGACGGCGCGTTGCTTCGCGTCAGCGTCGCGCCCAACGCGAAGCGAACGGGCGTCGACGGGCTGCACGACGGCGCGCTGCGGATACGCCTGGCCGCACCCCCGATCGAGGGCCGTGCGAACGAGGCGCTGGTGGCGTGGCTGGCGAAGGAACTCGGCTGCCCGCGGCGCGATGTCACCTTGCTGCGCGGCGAGAGCTCGCGGCGCAAGGATCTCGTGCTGGCGCTGCCGAAGGCGCGCGTCGAGCAGTGGCTCGCGGAGATCGGCGTCTGGCCTCCGGCCTGACCTGCCTGCGCGGATGGGGACTGGCCTCCGGCCTGTCCCCGTGTTCCCGAAGGGCGGCCGCGACGGACACGGGGACAGGCCGAAGGCCAGTCCCCGCCGCGCCCGCCGAACTCAGAGACCGAGCGCCGCCCGGTCGACCGGATGGTTCTGCGGCCCGTGGTGCGCGATCTTGACCGCGCCGATGCGGTTGCCGAGCTCGACGCACTTGACCAGCGGCCAGCCCTGCTCGAGGCCGTACAGCAGCGCGCCGCGGAAGGCGTCGCCGCAGCCCGTGGGGTCGACCACCGCCGCGGCCGGCACGCCCGGCACGTGCGTGCGCTCGCCCTGCTGCCAGACCTCGCAGCCCTGGTCGCCGAGCGTCACGACGATGCCCTTCAGGTGCGAGCGCGACAGCGCGGCCAGGTCCTGGCCGACGCGGTCGGTGAGCATCTTGCCCTCGTAGTCGTTGACGGTGACCCAGGTCGCCTGGGCGATGAAGGCGCGCAGGTCGTCGCCGTCGAACATCGGCAGGCCCTGGCCCGGGTCGAACACGAAGGGGATCTCCGCGGCGGCGAGGTCGCGCGCGCGGCGGATCATCGCGTCGCGGCCGTCGGGGCCGATGATGGCCAGGCGGATGTCCGTGCGCGCCGGCAGCGCCGCCTCGTGCGCCTGCTGCATCGCGCCGGGATGGAAGGCCGTGATCTGGTTGTTGGCGGCGTCGGTCGTGATGAAGCACTGCGCCGTGTAGTTGTCCTGCGTGACGTAGACGCCCTCGGTGGCGATGCCCAGCGTCTTCAGGCGCGCGAGGTAGTCGCCGCCGTCGTTGCCGAGCGCGGCCAGCACGACGGGCTCGCCGCCCAGCAGCTTGTGCGTGTAGGCGATGTTGCCCGCGCAGCCGCCGAACTCGCGCCGCATCGTGGGCACGAGGAACGAGACGTTGAGGATGTGGAGCTGTTCCGGCAGGATCTGGTCGGCGAAGCGTCCAGGGAAGACGGCGATCGTGTCGAACGCGAGGGAACCGCAGACGAGGCAGGCCATGGGCGGGCTTTCTTGAAAGTCAGAAGGTGTGAATGAGTCCGGCGTGTCCGAGCGGGTCGCCAGAACGCGTCCAATCCAGGCGGAAAGCGCAGACGTAGCTCGGGCTACGGCGAGCATTTCCAACGACGAGTGGGCGCGTTCTGGCGGCACGAGCGGGCATGGCGGATTCGTTCGCACCTTCTCAAGGATAGAAGAGATAGGCCTGGAAGCCGCTGGCCTCCAGCGTGCCGACCTGCAGGCGCGCGTGCACGTGCAGCTCGGCCTCGGGCGCGAGCGACTTCTGCGCGATGCCGATCTGCGCCGGCGACAGCACCTTGCGCGCCACGACCTCGCCGTTGAGGTCCATGAACGTGAGGTCGAAGGAGGGCATGCGCACCTCCTGGTCGCCGCGGTTGTGCAGGTCGGCCGAGAACAGCAGCACATGCTCGGTGCCCGTGCGCGTGAGCGAGCTGCCGTCGAGCGCCAGGCTCGCGAGCGCGCGCGGGGCCTCGATGGTGCAGCCGAGCTGCTGGCAGAGCGCGTCCCAGGCGGGGCGGGTGGCGGGCCAGCGCGCGGCCAGCGTGTCGCGCAGGGGCCAGGCGACCTGCGCCGCGGCGCCCGCCACGAGCAGCACGAGGCCCACGCCCAGCGTCGCCCGCACCCAGGGCTTGTTCCAGCGCGCGTCGCGGCGTGCCTCGCGCAGGAAACGCGCGTCGTGCGACTCCCCGGGCGCCGCCTCGTCCGCCGCGGGCGCCTCGGGCTGCGCCGGGCGCGCCGCCGCGCTCGTCTCGGGCGGCTTGCCGCGCCGGCGCCGGCGCGGCTCGGGCCGCTGCGGCCAGTCGCTCGCATCGGGCAGCATGGAGGCGAGGGTGAGCGGGCCCTGGTCGGCCTCGTCGTCGTCGTCCGCGAGCCGGCTCGGCATCGTCGAGCCGCCGAGGCGCGGATCGAAGGCGTCGTCGACCACGATCTCCTCGTCCGGCGGCGGCTCGGTGTCGGCGGGCGGGACGACGATGGCGCGCGGCTGCCGCGCGGGCGGCGGCGGCTCGGGCGCCCGCGTCCCGACGGGCTCGATCTCCATGGGGCGCGTCGGCGCCAGCTCCATGACCTCGGTGGGCGGGACCTCCGCCTCGTCGGGCGGCGTGCCCAGGTCGAGATCGACGGCGGGCGTCGGCTCCGGCGCCGATGCGGCGACGGGGAGGGCCGCCGGCGCGGGCGGCGCCGGTGCCGGCACCGGCGCGGCGACGGGCTCGACCGGCGCGGAGACGACCAGCGCGGGCGTCTCGGCCGGCGGCATCGACAGGTCGGGCACCGGCGCGCCGCGCATGCGCGCGGAGTCCTCCGCCAGGCGCTGCGCGAAGCGTGGCGCGATCGTGCGGCGCACCGGCGGCGCGACCATGGTGGTGTGCGTCGAGGCCGGCGCGCCGGCGGGCGCGAAGCCGCCCGTCGACGGCGCCGGCGGCGGCGTGGGCTCGAAGCGCGGCGGGAAGACGGGCTGCGTCACCGCGACGGCCGTGGGCGGCGCGACCGGGGGCTCCGGCGGCGGCCCGAAGTCCGGCGCGGGCGGGTGCGGCGCGGGCGCGGCCGAGGTCACGGCGCCGAAGCCCGAGGCGGGCGCGGGCGGCGAGGGCGCGCGCGGTGAGCGGCGCGCGGCGACGGCGGGGTCGCTGTCGAGGTCGAACAGCGCCTCGATGCCGTGGAACACCTCGTGGCACTGGCCGCAGCGCACCCAGCCCTCGGACACCTTGAGCTGGTCCTGCACGACACGGAAGATCGTGCCGCAGGCGGGGCAGCGGGTGGCGAGGCTCATGTCCGGATCATGCCACGCGCGTCGCGGCCGCCCGGACGGCGGACGCACGCGCCCGGGTACGGCAGGCAGGTATCCATGCCCGGCGCCGCGGCGGCGTGGTCCCGCTCAGGCGGCGACGGCCGGCTTGCGGCCCGTCATCAGGATCCAGCCGTCCTGCGTGTCCTCGACCTCGAGCGCGATCCACGGCGCGTAGGCGGCCTTGAGCTCGTCGGCCTGGCGCTCGAGGATGCCGGCCAGCACGAGGTGGCCGCCGGCGCCGACGTGGCCGCACAGCAGCGGCGCCAGCATCTTCAGCGGCGTGGCGAGGATGTTGGCCAGCACGGCCGGGTACTCGCCCGCGGCCAGGTCCGGCGCGCCCGCGCGCAGCGTCACGCCGTTGGCGGCCGCGTTCTGCGCCGCGGTGGCGACGGCCGCCGGGTCGATGTCGACGGCGTCGACCGGGCCCGCGCCGTGCATCGCCGCGCCGATGGCGAGGATGCCCGAGCCGCAGCCGTAGTCGAGCACGCGCGCGCCGTCGACGTCCGTCGCGTGGCGCGCGATCAAGCCCA
>Ga0209051_1000620_pt1 | contig 40785 bp, 42 predicted proteins | sample AraplaCvi_mMS_r2_2_FD_184286 | JGI IMG/M metagenome (GOLD analysis project Ga0209051, IMG submission 184286) | Arabidopsis root microbial communities from North Carolina, USA - plate scrape MF_Cvi_mMS_r2 (SPAdes) (version 2) | ecosystem: Host-associated > Plants > Roots > Endosphere | place...
TGCGGTGGACTGCGTCGGTGGTGCCACGCTGGCCGACGTCATCAGCTCGCTGTCCTACGGCGGCGCGGTGGCGGCCAGCGGCCTCACCGGCGGCCCGGCGTTGAACACGACGGTGATGCCGTTCATTCTGCGGGGGGTCGCCCTACTGGGCATGGATTCGGTGATGATGCGGATCGGACCGCGCCGCGAATTGTGGACGCTGCTCGGCGGCTCCTTGAAGCCCCGGCGTCTGTCGCAGATCACCCACGACGTGGACGTCAAGGACGTCGTCGACGTGATCGATCAGGTGCGGGCGGGTAGCTTCTCCGGCCGCGCAGTGGTGAAGGTGGCGGGCGGGTTCTGAACCCACCCGCCACCTCTCACACTCGGATCAGCCTCAGAGCAGGTGGCTGATCAGATCGGGCTTCATCTGCTGCAGCTGCGCACCCCAGTACGGCCAGTCGTGCGTGCCGGTGTCCGGGAAGTTGAAGACACCGTTCTTGCCGCCCGCCGCGATGTAGTTGTCCTGGAACGTGCGGTTCGTGCGGATGGTCAGGCCCTCGAGGAACTTGGCGGGCAGGTTGTTGCCGCCGAGCTCGCTGGGGGTGCCGTTGCCGCAGTAAACCCAGATGCGCGTTCCGTTGGCGACGATGGTCGGAATCTGCACCATGGCGTCGTTGTACTGCCAGGCGGGATCGGTCTCGGCCGGGCCCCACATGTCGTTGGCCTTGTAGCCACCGGCGTCACCCATCGACAGGTTGATCAGACCGGGCCACTGACCCTCGGACGGGTTCAGGAAGCCCGACATCGAGCCGGCGTAGGAGAACTGCCCGGGGTGGTGCGCAGACAGGACGAGCGCGGCGCCACCGGCCATCGACAGCCCGACGGCCGCGTTGCCGGTCGACTTCACGCTGTTGTTGGCCGCCAGGTAGGAGGGCAGCTCCGAGGTCAGGAACGTCTCCCAGTTGTAGGTCAAGCAGCCGGTCTTGCCGCATGCGGGCTTGTACCAGTTGGAGTAGAAGCTGGACTGGCCGCCGACGGGCATGACCAGCGACAGGCCGGAGTCGAGGTACCACTCGAAGGCCTGGGTGTTGATGTCCCAGCCGTTGAAGTCGTCCTGGGCGCGCAGGCCGTCGAGCAGGTAGACCGCCGGGGAGTTGGGGCCACCGCTCTGGAACTGGACCTTGATGTCGCGCCCCATCGAAGGCGAGGGGACCATCAGGTACTCGACCGGGAGGCCGGGACGGGAGAACGCCCCTGCGGTCGCGCTGCCACCTACCGCGCCGATCATGCCTGGCAGCAGAAGCACCGCCATGGTCGCCATGAGTAGTCGGCGCGTCCAGCGCCCGAGAACACCGTCAAACAACATCTACGAATCCATCCAGTTCCTGTTACGGGAAAACCGACGAGGTGTGCGATGCGAGATCGCTCTAGCGGCGACGGGATCACCGCCTACCGCGCCCGCGCAGCCGTAGCAGGCGGACCTGAGTATTAACTTGTCGGTACGAAGTAAAACATGGCGCGATGACCGCCAGCCACTCCGGCAGACGTCGGTTGAATGACGTGTCCGTCAACCGACGGGCATTTCAGAGCCCTAAACTGCTGGTCGTGGCGAGTTCCCGCGGCGCGGCCGGCAACCGGCTCGCATTGGACGACTGGATCGAAGCCGGTTACGCGGTGCTCGCCGAGGAGGGCATCAAGGCCCTGAAGATCGACCGGTTGTGCGAACGCCTCGGTGTCACCAAGGGAAGCTTCTACTGGCACTTCGACGGGATGCCCAGCTATCGTGCCGCGCTCGTCGGGTCGTGGGGTCCCCTGCGCGAGGAGGATGGCGGGGCGTTCGACGACACGGGACGCTCGACACCGCGTGAGCGGCTGTCTCAGATGATGTCGTCGCTGCTCAGCCCGCGGCACTGGACGTTGGAACGGGCGATGCGGGAATGGGCACGCACCGACGACGCCGTGGCCGAGAGCGTGCGGGCCGCAGACCGCCGCGTGTTGCAGGCCGTGCGGCAGGCCTTTCTGGATTACGGCTTCGACGCCGAGGACGCCGAGCTCCGCGCCAATGCGACGTTCGCCGCCGGCATCGGTTTCCTTCATCTCTCCGGCGCGACACCGGGCACCCGGCACGGAGTCAGCGGCGAACGATTCCTGGACCTGATGCTCGCGCGCTGAGGTCCATACTTTTTAGTATGGTAGCGTCGCCGCGATGGAACCCACGGGGGCGATCAGCGACCAATTCGTCGACCGGTTGGCCGGGCGCGCCCGCGAGGCGGAGGAACTCCGACGCCTGCCCGACGCGACGCTGGCGGACGTGACCGAGACGGGTCTGACCGAGCTGCTAGTGCCCCGCCGATTCGGCGGCCAGCAGGCGGACTTCCCGGCCATCCTCGATCCCGTCCGGCGGATGGGGCACGGCTGCACGTCGAGCGCGTGGACCATCGGCTTCTACACGTTGCACAACTGGATGCTGGCGCTGTTCGGCGAGCAGGCCCAGGAGGAGGCATTCGCGACGACGCCCTTTCTGGCACCGGCGCCCCTTGCCCCGACCGGCCGCGGATTGCCGGCCCCCGGAGGCGTCCGTCTCAGTGGTCGCTGGTCGTGGGCCACCGGTGTGATGGCGGGCAACTGGCTGATCGTCGGCGCACTCTGCGGACCGGACGACGGCCTCTACCCCGCCCTGGCCCTCCTGCCCGCCACCGACTTCACCGTCGACGACGTGTGGCACACCGACGGCATGCGCGCCACTGGCTCCAACGACGTGGTGGTGGCCGATTCCTTCGTGCCCGAACATCGTCTGGTCAAGGTGGCCGACATCTACGCCGGGACCGCTCCGGGCGCGGATCTGCACGACGCGCCCACCTATCGGTGGCCCATGGTTCCCGCGCTGGCCCTGCTGGCGTCGATGCCCGCCTTCGGCGCCGCCGAACGCGTGACCGAGATATACGCCGAGCGATTGGCCGGACGCGTCCTCGCCTACGAGGGCGTCATGCAACGCGACAAGCCCATCGCCCAAGCCCACCTCGGCGAGGCCCGCGTCCGCCTGCGCGCTCTGCGCGGGCTGCTCTCGGACACCGTGGCGTCCGTCGAAGAGCTCGTCCAGGCGGGCCAACCCGTCCCGCGGGCGGTCCGGGGTGACGCCAGACTGGCCGCCGCGCACATCGTGCACGAGTCCCGTGCCGTGATCGCCACCTTGACCGAAGCCTCGGGCGCCAGTGCGCACTTCCTGGACTCACCCCTGCAGCGATTCAAGCGCGACGTCGACGTCATCTCCGGACACGTCGTGTTCGACTACGACACCAGCCGCGAACTGTCGGGTGCCCTGACGCTGGGCATGAAGATCCCGCGCACGGCCATGGTGTGACGGCGATGGTGTGAAGATGTCGAACATGCCGAACGCAAGGGTGACGAACTTCTTCCAGAAGCGGGTGGCCAACCCCCTGATGCGGCGCAACCCGCTGCAGACGCTGCTGGAGACCACCGGTCGCACGTCCGGCGAACCCCGCCGGACGCCGTTGGGCGGCAAGCTGGTCGGACGCCACTTCTGGTTCGTCTCCGAATTCGGCGACCGGTCCCAGTACATCCGCAACATCCAGGCCGATCCCCGGGTGCGGGTGCGGGTACGCGGTACGTGGCGGGCGGGCACCGCGCACCTGCTGCCCGACGACGACGCACCCGCGAGGCTTCGAGAACTGCCGCGATTCAACAGCTTTGGCGTGCGCACCTTCGGCGACAATCTGCTGACGGTGCGGGTCGACCTGGACTGAATACTCCTCGAACCGACCTTGTCAGACGCCGAAAATAAAAGTAACGTCAGTTTCAGTTTTGTAGGCACACGTCATCGGAGACCGCCATGGAATCGTTCGTCCACCTACGCAAGGGCACCACCCCGCGACGCCTGCACGCCGATCTCGACGGCCTCAAGGACGACGAGTTGGGCCGCGGCGGGTTCACCGGACGCACCGCCAACATGTACCGGCGCGACGATCCCACCGCGTACCGGTCGGTGGGGCCGCTGCGCCCCGTCGACGTGCTGTCCACGGAGCTCAAGCCCACCGACGCCACCGACGCCGACGGCAGCCCGCTGCTGCTGTTCTCCAACGTCGACTGCCAGGTGCTGTTGTCCCGACGGGCCGAACCCATGCCGTACTTCGCGCGGTACGTCGACGGCGACCTGCTGTTCTTCGTACATCAGGGTTCCGGTCTGCTGGAGACCGAGTTCGGGCCCGTGCACTACCGCGACGGCGACTGGGTCTACGTGCCGAAGGCGTGCACGTGGCGCCAGGTGCCGGACGGGCAGCAGCGAAGCGACCAGGGGAATGTCACCCCTTCGACCCTCCTGATGATCCAGGCCACCGACGAGTTCCGCGTGCCGCCGCCGTCGCAGCTGGGCAGACACTTTCCGTTCGACCCGTCGCAGGTCGTCATTCCCGACCCGAATCCGATCGACACCGGCGAGGGGCCGCAACGGGACGGGGAGTACGAGGTGCGCCTCATCCACGACGGCGGACCCACATCGCTGTTCTATCGACACCACCCACTGGACGTCGAGGGCTGGCGGGGCGACAACTTCCCGTTCACCTTCAACATCTCCGACTACAACGTGGTGACCTCCGACAGCGTGCACCTGCCACCGACGGTGCACCTCTTCATGCAGGCCACCGGCGTCTACGTGATGAACTTCCTGCCCAAGCCTGCCGAGGGCACGCCGGGCACCGAGCGCACCCCGTGGTACCACCGCAACGTCGACTTCGACGAGATCGCGTTCTTCCACAGCGGGTCGCTCTACGGCATCCCCATGCCGCCCGGCCTGATTTCGCATGCGCCGCAAGGAGTTCACCACGGCGCGCCGGAGAAGGCACGTGAGCGGGCCCGCCGCAAGTTCGACGAGTACTCCCGGGTCGACTGGTCGGTGATCTCGATCGACACCCGGCGCAGGCTGGTGCCGTCGGCCGAGGTGCTGGCCAACGATCTCGGACAGCACGCGTGAGCGCTCCGGTGAAGCACGACTACCAACGGATCCCGTACCTCGTCGCCTACCAGAACACCTCCGGGGTGCGGGACGTCTACGGCGGCGTCGCCGAGCTCGTCGTCCTGGAGAGCTACCTGCTCAAGCCCGACCGGCCCAGCGACACCGTGCTGGTCTTCATGCATCCCATCGGCGGGGGCGCCTACCTGCCGATGATCAACGGCCTTGCCCGCGCCGGCCATCACGTCATCTACTGCAACAGCCGATTCCGCGGCACCGACTCGGCCTTGCTGATGGAGAAGGTCGTCGAGGACCTCGGCGAGTGCATCAAGGACGCCAAGAACCGGCTCGGCTACGCCAAGGTCGTACTGGCCGGCTGGAGCGGCGGCGGATCTCTGTCGGTGTTCTACCAGCAGCAGGCGCAGCACCCGACCATCACGGCCAGCCCGTCCGGCGACGGACCCGACCTGACCACGCTGGGACTGATTCCCGCCGACGCGATCATGCTGCTGGCTGCCCACGTCAGCAGGCACGGCACCATGACGGAGTGGATGGACGCCTCGATCCTCGACGAAGCCGATCCGTCCAACCGCGATCCGGAATTGGACCTCTACAACCCCGAGAATCCGAATCAGCCGCCCTACACGGCTGAGTTCCTCGAGCGCTACCACGCGGCCCAGATCGCGCGTAACCGCCGAATCACCAAGTGGGTCAAGGACAAACTAGCCGGACTGAAGGCCGCTGGCCGCCCCGATGACGAATTCGCCTTCGTCGTGCACGGCACCATGGCCGACCCACGATGGCTCGACCCGACGGTCGATCCGAACGATCGCACCCCCGGAACCTGTTATCTGGGCGATCCTCGAGTGGTGAACGACTCCCCCGTCGGCCTCGCCCGATTCTGCACGCTGCGCAGCTGGCTCTCGCAGTGGAGCTACGACGACGCCAACGGCGACGCGGTGGCCTGTGGCCCCGACGTCGCGGTGCCCACCCTGGTGATCGGCAACCTCGCCGACGACGCGTGCACGCCAAGCCACACCCGGCGGCTGTTCGAGGCGATCGGACATCCCGACAAGGAGATGCACGAGATTCCGGGCGCGAACCACTACTACGCGGGCCCCGACCAGCGGGACACGCTGCGTCAGGCCGTCGGTGTCGTGACGGATTGGCTGCAGCGGCACGGACTGTCCGCATGACCGTGACCGGTCCCCTCGACGGCATTCGCGTCATCGAGGTCGGCACGTTGATCTCGGGGCCCTTCGCCGGCCGGCTGCTCGGCGACATGGGCGCCGACGTCGTCAAGATCGAGCCGCCCGGAGCTCCCGACCCCCTGCGCACCTGGGGTCAGGCCGAGGTCGACGGACACCACTTCTTCTGGACGATTCACGCCCGCAACAAGAAGTCGGTCACCCTGAACCTAAGGACGGAGGCCGGCCGCGCCCTCTTCCTCGACCTGGTCGAGCACTCCGACGTCGTCGTGGAGAACTTCCGCCCCGGCACGCTGGAGAAGTGGAACCTGGGCTATGACGTTCTGCGCGAACGCAATCACGGCATCATCCTGGTTCGGGTCTCCGGTTACGGACAGACCGGGCCCGACGCCCACAAGGCCGGCTACGCCTCGGTGGCCGAGGCCGCCAGCGGGCTACGGCACATGAACGGCTTCCCCGGCGGCCCTCCCCCACGGCTGGCACTCTCACTCGGCGACAGCCTGGCGGGCATGTTCGCCGCGCAGGGTGCGCTCGCCGCCTTGTACCGGCGAACGGTCACCGGCGAGGGTCAGGTCGTCGACGCCGCGCTGACCGAATCGTGTTTGGCAGTGCAGGAATCTACGATCCCGGACTACGACGTCGGCGGCGTCGTGCGCGGACCGTCCGGCACCCGGCTCGAGGGCATCGCGCCGTCCAACATCTACCCGACGGCCGACGGGAGCTGGGTGGTCATCGCCGCCAACCAGGACACGGTCTTCCGGCGTCTCTGCGGCGCGATGGGCCAGCCCGAGCTCGCCACCGACGAGCGCTTCGCCGACCACGTCAGCCGTGGCCGCAACCAGGACGCGATCGACGCGATCATCGCCGCGTGGGCCGCCGAACGGCAGCCCGCCGAGATCATCGCCACCCTGAGCGCCGCCGGGGTGATCAGCGGACCCATCAACACCGTCGCGGAGGTCGTCACCGACCCGCAGCTCATCTCCCGCGGCATGATCGCCGACCACTGGGACGAGAGGATCGGACGCAACGTCAAGGGTCCGGGCGTGGTGCCGGTGCTGTCGGAGTCCCCGGGGACCATCCGGCACGGCGGCTCCCTGACGCCCGGGCAGCACAACGACGAGGTGTACGGGGCGTTGTTGGGCCGGTCCACGGCCGAACTCGACGCGCTGCGGGCGGAGGGCGTGCTGTGAACCAGGGCCTTCCTGAGCACGTCACCATCCGCGAGGTCTGCCTGCGCGACGGGCTGCAGATCGAGGCACCAATCCCGTTGTCCGCCAAGATCGCGCTGCTGGAGGCGGTCGTCGCCACCGGCGTGCGGGAGATCGAGGCCACCGCCTTCGTGTCGCCGTCGAAGGTCCCCGCGCTCGCCGACGCCGCCGCCCTGGCCGCCGAACTACCGCGCTTCCGCGAATCGCACGGGGTGGACTTCTCCGCATTGGTCGCCGGTCCGGGCGGGGCGAACCGCGCCGTCGCCGCGGGAATCGACTCGATCGAGTACGTGGTGTCGGCCGCCGACGGCCACAGCCGCGCCAACGTCGGACGGTCCACGGCCGAGTCCACCGACCTGATCGCGGACATCACCCGCATCGCCCACGACGGCGGCGCGACGATCGAGGTCATCATCGCCACCGCGTGGGACTGCCCGTTCGACGGTCCGACCGATCCCCGGCGCGTGGTCGACGTCGCCTCCGCCGCAGCCGAACTCGGTGCCGACCGCATCGCCGTCGCCGACACCATCGGCACCACCACGCCGCGGCGGGTGACCACCCTCGTCGAGCTCCTCCGCCCGGTCGTCGGCGACCTGCCCTTCGGCGCCCACTTCCACAACACCCGTGGCGCCGGTCTGGCCAGTGCGTACGCCGCCGTTGCCGCGGGCGTCCGACGACTCGACGCGTCGGCCGGTGGGCTCGGCGGTTGTCCGTTCGCACCAGGCGCAACCGGCAACATCGCGACCGAAGACCTCGTCTACCTGCTGCGGGACAGCGACATCGGCACCGACGTCGACCTGGCGGCCGCCATCCGGGCGGCGGACGTCGCGCGTGCCGCCGTGGGCCACGACCTGCCGAGCGCGCTGTTGCGCGCCGGTGATCGCATCCTGGGCTGAGCGACCATGACATCGCCCGAGTCGCTGCGCTCCAACCCACCGGTGCCTGCCGAGTCACTCACCGCGAAGGGACTGCAGACCCGTGAGGCGATCATGCAGTCGGCGCGGAAGCTGTTTGCCGACCGTGGTTTTCACGGCACCACGCTGACCGACATCACGTCCGCGGCCGGGCGGTCGCCCGCCGCGTTCTACCGGTACTACTCGGACAAGGAGGATCTGCTCGCCGTCCTCGCCGAGTCGTTCCTGCGCGACGTCGTCGCCCCCCTCGGCGCCCGGGTGCGCCTTCCCGAGTCCCCCGAGGACACCGACTTCTTCATCTCCGCCGTCACCGCGTACTGGAACATGTTCAAGCAGAACATCGGGATCATGGTCGCCGTGGACCAACTGGCGGCGAGCCAACCGCGGTTCGCGGCGGTCCAGAACGAGTTCCGTCGCTTCGGCGTCGACGTCGTGCGGTCCTCGGTGCGGCACGCCCAAGACCAGGGGTACGGGGTCGACCTCGATCCCGAACACACCGCGCTCGCCATCTCGCTGCTCTTCGAGAGGTTCACCGCGGTCTACCTCCGTGAGGACACCGCCGCGCTGGGAGTCGTTCGCACCGACGAGGACGCGGTACGCACCCTGTCGACGATCTGGAAGAAGACCCTGTACGGCTAGTGAGAACGTGACCAACAGATGGGAATCATCGTGGATTTCGCCTTGCCAGAACATCTTCCGGGCCTGCTGGCCGAGATGGACGCGTTCATCGACGCGGAGATCAAGCCGCTGGAAGCCGAACACCTGCAGTACTTCGACCGGCGCCGCGAATACGCCCGCACCGACTGGGAGAACGGCGGCATCCCCCAGCGCGCCTGGGAGGACCTGCTCGACGAGATGCGCCGGCGGGCCGACGCGGCGGGCTGGTTGCGATACGGGCTACCGTCGAGGTTCGGGGGCCGGGACGGCACCAACCTCGACATGGCGGTCATCCGAGAACATCTGGCGCACAGAGGCCTTGGTCTACACAACGACCTGCAGGACGAGTCGTCGATCGTCGGCAACTTCCCGCAGGTGATCATGATGGACCGGTTCGGCACGGACGAACAGAAGAAGGAGTGGGGCGAGGCCCTGCTGACCGGCGAACGCTCGATGGCCTTCGGGCTCTCCGAACCCGACCACGGCTCCGACGCCACCTGGCTGGAGACCACCGCCGTGGCGGACGCGGACGGCTGGGTGATCAACGGCACCAAGCGATGGAACACCGGAGTGCACCGTGCCACCCACGACCTCGTCTTCGCCAGGACGTCCGGGCAGGCCGGATCCGCGACGGGCATCACCGCGTTTCTGGTGCCGTGTGACTCGCCGGGCTTCAGCGTGCCCTTCTACTGGTGGACGTTCAACATGCCCACCGACCATGGCGAGGTCGAGCTGAAGGACGTCTGGGTACCGTCGACGGCGGTGCTCGGCGAGGTCGACCACGGTTTGGAGGTGGGCCAGACGTTCCTGCACGAGAACAGGATCCGGCAGGCGGCCAGCAGCCTCGGCGCCGCGCAATACTGCATCGACCGGGCCGCCAGGTACGCCTCCGAGCGGGTCGTGTTCGGCAAGCCGCTGTCGGTGAACCAGGCCGTCCAGTGGCCGCTGGTCGAATTGCAGACCGAGGCACAGATGGTGCGACTACTCGTCTACTACGCCGCCTGGCACCTGGACCGCAACCACCACATGGAGGTCAGCGACAAGGTGTCGATGGCCAACTACCGGGCCAATCGGCTGGTGTGCGAGGCCGCCGACCGGGCGATGCAGGTGCACGGCGGCCTCGGCTACAGCCGGCACGAGCCGTTCGAGCACATCTACCGCCACCATCGCCGATACCGGATCACCGAGGGGGCGGAGGAGATTCAGATCCGACGGGTCGCGCAGCGGATGTTCAAGTTCGGCCGGTCGTGAACGCCGAGGACCTCGCCCCCGCGTTGGCCGGCGTGCTGCAACCGGCGCTGGGCGCCGTCACCGTCACCGGTCTCCGAGTGCTCACCGGCGGTGCCAGCCGGGCCACCTGGGCGTTCACGGCGGACACGACCACCGGGCCCCGCGAGCTGATCCTGCGCATCGGGCCGCCCGACGAGATCCACGCGGGCATGCGACTCGAGGCCGCGGCGCTGACCCGGGCCGCCGCCGCCGGTGCCCCGGTGCCCCACGTCCTGGTCGCCGACGATTCGTCTGCGGCGCTTGGCAATCCGTTTCTGGTCTGCGACTTCGTCGACGGCGAGACCATCGTGCGTCGCATTCAACGCGCCCTGGACGGCGCGTCCCGGGCCATTCTGGTCGGGCAATGCGCCAGCGCACTGGCGGCGATCCACCGGGCCGACCCCGCGGGCATCGGCCTCGAGGACGCCGACCAGCTCGAGGCGTGGCACCGACAGCTCGACGACATGGCCGACACGACGGCCACGTTCGAGTGGGCCTTCCGGTGGTTGGCGGCCCACCGTCCACCCCCGTCGCCGAAGGTGTTGGTGCACGGCGACTTCCGAATGGGCAACCTGATCGTCGATGCCTCTGCGCGACCGGCCCGCCTGGCCGCGGTGCTCGACTGGGAACTCACCCACCGCGGCGAGGTCTACGAGGACCTCGCGTGGTTCTGCATTCGCGCATGGCGGTTCGGTGCCCCACGCACGCTCGGCGCCGGCGGTCTCGGCAGCGTCGACGACTTCCTCGAGGCCTACGAGCACGCCTCGGGCACCGTCGTCGACCGATCGGCGATGCACTGGTGGCTGGTGCTGTCGACGCTGCGATGGGGCGTGATCTGCCGCTATCAGGCCGAGCGTCACCTCTCCGGGCAGACCCGGTCGGTGGAACTGGCCGCCATCGGACGGCGCGTCTGCGAAACCGAGTTCGACCTGCTCACCCTGTTGGAGGCGGCGTCGTGACACAGCTGCACGGCAGACCCACCGCGGCCGAACTGATCGCCGCCGTCGCCGAATTCCTCGAGACCGACGTGCTGACGGCGACCTCGGGCGCGGTCAACTTTCACACCCGCGTCGCGGCCAACGTGCTGCGCTCGGTGGAACGCGAGTTGCTCGACGACTCCCCCGAGCCGCAGCTTCTCGGCTTCGACGACGAACATTCGTTGGCCGCGGCGATCCGCGCCGGCGAACTCGACGACCGCTCGGCGGAGGTGGTCGTGACGTTGCGTCGGCTCGTCGCCCACCGCCTCGCCGTCTCCCATCCCGGCTATGACGCGGAGTAGTCGCTCACGCCCGGCGCACCCGGCCCAGCCAGGCGGGTTCCTCGACGACCGTGCCGACCGGCAGACCGAGGGCGTCGGCATGCGCCGGCCCGACGATGCCGCGGTAGGTCGTGACGTCGAGCGCCTCGATCTGCCAGCCGTCGGCGAAGGCCGTCCGCACGGTGGCCTCGCTGACCGACGGGCCGAAGCCGCGGCCGGCGTCGGAGAGCGCGAGGAGATGCAGCACCCCGCCCGGACGGATTGCCCGACCAAGGCTCGCGACGTAGCTCGCGCGGTCGGCGTCGTCGCCGAAGACGTGGAACAGGGCGCTGTCCACGACGGTGTCGTATCCGGGCTCGGACTCCAGGGTGAGGGCGTCGCGAACCTCGAAGCGCGCGTCGACGCCGCGGGCCGCTGCGTTGGCTCTGGCTTGCTGGACGGCGTTCGGCGCGAAGTCGACCCCGAGCACGTCGTAGCCGAGCGCCGTCAGCAGGATCGTGTGTTCCCCGAGCCCGCATCCGACGTCGAGCACCGCGCCGCCAATGGCGCCGGTGCGTTCGAGCTCGACGACTGCGGGCTGCGGCTCACCGATAACCCAAGGCGGAGTTCCGGATTGGTAGGCCTCGTCGAATCTGTTCCTCGCTGGCGTAGTCATCCGTCGAGTGTGCAACCTAAACCAAACTCAAGGTCAACCCTGCCAAGGAGCCCATCGTGAACGACGACCTCACCCGCGCCGTGGCCACCCGACTCTTCGACGCGATCGAGAGTGGCGACCAGCACGCCGTCGAGACCATGTGGGCGCCCGACGTCGCGGTATGGCATACCGGGGACCAGGAGGACAGCGATCGCGAACGCGCACTCAAGGTCATCGGCTGGTTCATCCGAACCACCACGACGCGGCATTACGAGATCCTGGATCGGCAGTTCTTCGAGGGCGGCTTCGTCCAGCAGCACGTCCTTCGCGCCGACGGGGTCAATGGTGCGGCAACGGCCCTGCGGGTCTGCATCGTCGTCAAGGTCGACGCGACCGGAGCCATCGTCAGGATCGACGAGTACTTCGACCCCGCCGACCTGGCGCCGCTGCTGAGCTGACGGCCGAACCCGGGGTCATCGGTGCCGTGACCGTCGTAGCATCGCCCTCGTGACCGACGCACCCCTGAAGATCCTGGTCTACAGCGACAACGCCCGCATCCGTGACCAAGTACGCAGTGCGCTCGGCAAGCGGGTACACCCCGACCTCCCCGAGTTGGAGTACCTGGACGTGGCCACCGCGCCGGTCGTCGTCGCAAATCTGGACCGGGGCGGCGTCGACCTGGCGATCCTCGACGGGGAGGCCAGTCCCACCGGTGGGCTAGGGCTGGCAAAGCAGCTCAAGGACGAGGTGGCCCACTGCCCGCCGATCCTGGTGCTGACGGGGCGTCCGGACGACGCATGGCTGGCGTCGTGGTCCCGGGCCGAGGCGGCGGTGACCCATCCGATCGACCCGATTCGGCTCGGCGAAGCCGTCGCGGCGCTCTTGCGCACAGCCAACAGCTAACCAGCACGAAAAAGACTGGCGCCATTGGTTTCTCGCGATGTCACTGTCGCGAGCCGCCGATGCGCAGCCGCTTGTTCGGATCCTATCCAAAATGCGCCAACGCTACCGTTAACGAGACTAAGCTGTGTCGTAGCTCACATCGACAGCCCACCGAGGGAGCGACACAGCTGTATGAATGCCTATCTGCCCATCCTGGTTCTCGGCGGAATCGCGGCGTTGTTCGCGGTCGGATCGGTCGGCATCGCGGTGCTCATCGGACCGCGACGCTACAACCGGGCCAAACTCGAGGCCTACGAGTGCGGCATCGAGCCGGTCGCGCCCGGATCGCCCGGTGACCTGCAGACCGGACAACGATTCCCGGTGAAGTACTACCTGACCGCGATGTTGTTCATCGTCTTCGACATCGAGATCGTGTTCCTGTACCCGTGGGCCGTCGCCTTCGACTCGCTCGGCCTCTTCGCCGTCGTCGAGATGCTCCTGTTCATGCTGACGGTGTTCGTCGCCTACGCCTACGTGTGGCGCCGTGGCGGACTGAGTTGGGATTGAGCTGACATGGGACTCGAAGAACAACTGCCGGGTGGGATCCTCCTCTCCACCCTGGAAAAGGTTGCCGGATACGTGCGCAAGGGGTCGTTGTGGCCCGCAACGTTCGGCCTGGCCTGCTGCGCGATCGAGATGATGGCGACGGCGGGACCGCGGTTCGACATCGCCCGATTCGGCATGGAGCGGTTCTCGGCGACGCCGCGGCAGGCCGATCTGATGATCGTGGCTGGCCGGGTCAGCCAGAAGATGGCACCGGTGCTGCGCCAGGTGTACGACCAGATGGCCGAGCCCAAATGGGTTCTCGCCATGGGGGTGTGCGCATCCTCGGGCGGGATGTTCAACAACTACGCGATCGTCCAGGGGGTCGACCACGTCGTGCCGGTCGACATCTACCTGCCGGGATGCCCACCGCGGCCGGAGATGCTGCTCAACGCGATCCTGATGCTGCACGACAAGATTCAGGAGATGCCGTTGGGAGTCAACCGTGCCGAGGCCATCGCGGCCGCGGAGGAGGCGGCGCTGGCTTCCCGGCCGACCATCGAGCTCAAGGGGCTGCTGCGGTCATGACGGGTGCCGACGGAAACGGCGCCCGAGGAGACGGGCCCGAGAAGATCGGCCGGCGTCGCGGCATGTTCGGCGTCAAGGGCAGCGGTGACACCTCGGGCTACGGCCGGCTGGTGCGCGAGGTCGCCCTTCCCGGTGGTTCGCCGCGACCCTATGGCGGCTACTTCGACGAGGTGGTCGACGCGTTGGCGGCCGCCCTGGGCGACGACGTCTTCGCCGCCGCCGTCGAGCGCGTGGTGGTGTTCCGCGACGAGCTGACCCTCGACGTGCGGCGCGAGCACCTGGTGGCCGTGGCGCAGGCGCTGCGCGATGACGCCACGCTGCGGTTCGAGCTGTGCCTGGGGGTCTCCGGCGTGCACTATCCCACCGACGTGGACCGCGAACTGCACGCCGTCTATCCGCTGATGTCGATCACCCACAATCGCCGGATTCGCGTCGAGGTCGCCGCACCCGACGCCGATCCCCATGTGCCGTCTCTGTTTTCGGTCTATCCGACCACCGACTGGCACGAGCGGGAAACCTACGACTTCTTCGGCATCGTCTTCGACGGTCACCCGTCGCTCACCCGCATCGAGATGCCCGACGACTGGGTGGGTCACCCGCAACGCAAGGACTACCCGTTGGGCGGCATCCCCGTGGAGTACCACGGCGCCGAGATACAACCGCCCGACCAGCGGAGGTCCTACAACTGATGACCACACCCACGAACCCGCCTCAGGAGACAGTCGTCACGGTGGGCGGTGAAGACTGGCAGGACGTGGTCGACGCAGCCCGGGAGGGATCCGTCGCCGGCGAGCGCATCGTCGTCAACATGGGGCCGCAGCATCCGTCCACCCACGGCGTGCTCCGACTGATCCTCGAGATCGAGGGCGAGACCATCACCGAGATCCGCTGTGGCATCGGGTACCTGCACACCGGGATCGAGAAGAATCTGGAGTTCCGGAACTGGACGCAGGGTGTCACGTTCGTGACGCGGATGGACTACCTGTCCCCCTTCTTCAACGAGGCGGCGTACTGCCTCGGGGTCGAGAAGTTGCTCGACGTCACCGACGAGATTCCCGAACGCGCCAGCGTCATCCGGGTGATGCTGATGGAGCTCAACCGGATTTCGAGTCACCTGGTGGCCCTGGCCACCGGCGGCATGGAGCTCGGCGCCATGTCGGCGATGTTCTTCGGCTTCCTCGGCCGCGAGCAGGTCCTGTCGGTCTTCGAGACCATCACCGGACTGCGCATGAATCACGCCTACATCCGTCCGGGTGGTCTCGCCATGGATCTGCCCGACGAGGCCATCCCGCAGATCGAGGAACTCCTGGCGACCATGCCCGCCAAGCTCACCGACCTCGAAGACCTCCTCAACGAGAACTACATCTGGAAGGCGCGTACCCAGGGCATCGGGTATCTCGACCTGACCGGCTGCATGGCACTGGGCATCACCGGCCCGTGCCTGCGCTCGACCGGACTGCCGCACGATCTGCGCCGTGCCCAGCCCTACTGCGGGTACGAGACCTATGACTTCGACGTCATCACCACCGACGAATGCGACGCCTACGGCCGCTACATGATCCGCGTGCGGGAGATGCGCGAGTCACTGAAGATCGTCGAGCAGTGCCTGGCCAGGCTCAAGCCCGGACCAGTGATGATCACCAACAAGAAGCTGGCCTGGCCGGCCGATCTGAAGCTCGGACCCGACGGGCTCGGCAACTCGCCCGAGCACATCGCCAAGATCATGGGCGGCTCGATGGAAGCCCTCATCCACCACTTCAAGTTGGTCACCGAGGGCATCCGCGTCCCGGCCGGCCAGGTGTACGTCGCGGTCGAGTCACCACGAGGCGAGCTCGGCGTGCACATGGTCTCCGACGGCGGGACACGCCCCTACCGGGTGCACTACCGGGATCCGTCGTTCACCAACCTGCAGGCGGTCGCGGCGATGTGCGAGGGCGGGATGGTGGCCGACGCGATCGCGGCGGTGGCGTCGATCGACCCGGTGATGGGCGGGGTGGACCGCTAATGAGCGCTTGCGCGAAGAGGAGACGGCGCTGATGACCTTGATCGACCTCCACCTGGGACCCCGACCGGACGAACCCGGTCCGCCCATCTCCCGTGGGCCACAGGCGTATTCGGCCGAGGTGGCCGAGAGACTGTCCACCGACGCCGCCTACGTCATGGCCCGCTACCCCGAGCCGAGGTCGGCGCTCCTGCCGCTGCTGCACCTGGTGCAGGCCGAGGACGGTTACCTCACCCCAGCCGGAATCGCCTTCTGCGCCGAACGATTGACTCTCACCCCGGCCGAGGTGACGGCCGTCGCCACGTTCTACTCGATGTACCGTCGCACACCCACCGGCGAGTATTTGGTGGGTGTGTGCACCAACACGCTGTGCGCGGTGATGGGCGGCGACGCCATCCTCGAGGTCCTCGAAGAACACCTCGACCTGCACGCCGGTCAAACCACCGCCGACGGAAAGGTCACCCTCGAACACCTCGAGTGCAACGCGGCGTGTGACTACGCACCGGTGATGATGGTGAACTGGGAGTTCTTCGACAACCAAACCCCGGCGTCCGCCCGTAACCTGGTCGACGACCTCCGCTCGGGGACGCCCGTGGCCGCCACCCGGGGCGGTTCGCCGTGCTCCTTCCGCGACACCTCGCGCATCCTCGCCGGATTCGTCGACCCACGGCCCGGCGCCAACGACGGCCCGACCGCGGGTGACGCCACCCTGGCCGGGTTGCGGGTGGCCCACGAGCGCGGGATGTCCGCCCCCGATCCCGCACGATCCCATTCCACCGCAACGGGACCCGACGACGAGGCCATCACCGAGGAGGCGGTTCGCGACGAACCGTCGCCCGGGCCGCAAGCCGATCTGCCGCCGACGAACGGGGCCCACTCGTGACGCTGACACCGGTGCTGAGCGCCTACTGGGACGAGCAGGCGTCATGGACGCTGGACAGCTACCGCCGCCACGACGGCTACCAGGCGCTGGACAAGGCACTCGACATGGCACCCGACGACGTCATCGCCCTGGTGAAGGAATCGGGGTTGCGTGGTCGCGGTGGCGCGGGATTCCCGACCGGGCAGAAGTGGTCGTTCATTCCGCAGGGCACCGAGGGCGCGGCCGCCAAACCGCACTACCTGGTGGTCAACGCCGACGAGTCGGAACCCGGCACCTGCAAGGACATTCCGCTGATGATGGCCACCCCGCACGTGCTCGTCGAGGGCGCGATCATCGCGGCCTACGCGATCAGGGCCCGGCACGCCTTCATCTACGTGCGTGGCGAGGTTCTTCCGGTGCTGCGCCGGTTGCAGGCCGCCGTCGCCGAAGCGTACGAGGCCGGTTTGCTCGGAGTCGACGTCCTCGGTTCGGGATTCGACCTCGACCTGGTGGTGCACGCCGGCGCGGGCGCCTACATCTGTGGTGAGGAGACCGCGCTGCTGGACTCCCTGGAGGGTCGGCGTGGCCAACCGCGACTGCGGCCGCCGTTCCCCGCCGTCGCCGGCCTGTACGCCTGTCCGACGGTGGTGAACAACGTCGAGTCCATCGCCAGCGTCCCCGCCGTCGTACGCGGCGGCGTCGAGTGGTTCAAGTCGATGGGCACGGAGAAGTCGCCCGGATTCACGATGTACTCGTTGTCGGGCCACGTCACGCGTCCGGGACAGTACGAGGCACCGCTGGGCATCACCCTGCGCGAATTGCTCGACTACGCGGGCGGAGTGCGGGCCGGCCACCAGTTGAAGTTCTGGACGCCGGGCGGGTCGTCGACTCCGCTGCTGACACCCGAACACCTCGACATGCCACTGGATTACGAGAACGTCGCCAAGGCGGGCTCGATGCTGGGCACCAAGGCACTGCAGATCTTCGACGAGACCACCTGCGTGGTGCGGGCGGTACGCCGGTGGACACAGTTCTACGCCCACGAATCCTGCGGCAAGTGCACGCCGTGCCGGGAGGGCACCTACTGGTTGGCGCAGATCTACGAGCGTTTGGAGAACGGCACCGGCCGGGCCGACGACGTCGACAAGCTGCTCGACATCGCCGACGCCATCCTCGGCAAGTCGTTCTGCGCCCTGGGTGACGGCGCGGCGAGCCCGATCATGTCGTCGCTCAACTACTTTCGCGACGAGTACGTCGCACACCTCGAGGGCGGATGTCCGTTCGACCCGCACGCCTCGATGCTGGCCGCACCGGAAGGAGCTCTCGCGTGACCACCGCAGAGGACGAGGCCGCGCCAGCCACCGACGTCGAGATGGTGTCGCTCACCATCGACGACCACCAGATCAGCGTTCCCAAGGGCACGTTGGTGATTCGCGCGGCCGAGCTGATGGGCATTCAGATTCCCCGGTTCTGCGACCATCCGTTGCTCGACCCCGTCGGTGCCTGCCGGCAGTGCCTCGTCGAGGTCGAGGGCCAGCGCAAGCCCATGGCGAGTTGCACCATCACCGTCACCCCCGACATGGTCGTGCGCACCCAGCTGACGTCGGAGGCGGCCGACAAGGCCCAGCACGGCGTGATGGAACTGCTCTTGATCAACCATCCGCTGGACTGCCCGGTCTGCGACAAGGGCGGCGAGTGTCCACTACAGAACCAGGCAATGTCCAACGGCCAGGCCGACACTCGCTTCACCGACGTCAAGCGCACGTTCCCCAAGCCCATCAACCTGTCCGCCCAGGTGCTGCTGGACCGTGAGCGCTGCGTCCTGTGCGCACGCTGCACCCGGTTCTCCAACCAGATCGCCGGTGACCCGTTCATCGAACTGCTCGAACGTGGCGCGCTGCAACAGGTGGGCATCGCCGACGACGCGGCGTTCGACTCGTACTTCTCGGGCAACACCGTGCAGATCTGCCCGGTCGGCGCGCTGACGGGCACCGCGTACCGGTTCCGCGCCAGGCCGTTCGACCTGGTCTCGACGCCCAGCGTGTGCGAGCACTGCGCCTCGGGATGCGCGCAACGCACCGATCATCGCCGTGGCCGGGTGCTGCGCCGCCTCGCGGGCGACGACCCCTCGGTCAACGAGGAGTGGAACTGCGACAAGGGACGCTGGGCGTTCACCTACGCCACCCAGGGCGATCGCATCGCCACCCCCTTGGTGCGCGACGCCGACGGCAGCCAGCGTCCGGCGTCGTGGTCCGAGGCCGTGGCGGTGGCCGTCCGCGGGCTCACCGCGGCGGGCCCGCGCACCGGTGTGCTGGTGGGCGGTCGGCTCACCCTCGAGGACGCCTACGCCTACGCAAAGTTCGCCCGAATCGTGTTGGGCACCAACGACGTCGACTTCCGCAGCCGGGCCCACTCCGCGGAGGAGGCCGACTTCCTCGCCGCGGCCGTCGCCGGCCGCCCGATGTCGGTCACCTACGCCGACCTCGACACCGCGTCCGCGGTCCTGCTGGTCGGGTTCGAACCCGAAGAGGAATCCCCGATCGTCTACCTTCGCCTGCGCAAGGCGGCCCGCAAGCGCGGACTCGCGGTCACCTCGATCGCGCCGTTCGCCACCCGGGGACTGCAGAAGATGGGCGGCACACTCGTCGCGACCGTGCCGGGCGAAGAGGCTGCCGCCCTCGACGCGCTCGGCGACGGCGTCGACGCCGGCACCGTCGTCCTGGTCGGCGAACGGCTCGCCACCGCCCCGGGAGCGATGTCCGCCGCGCTCCGCCTCGCCGAGCGCACCGGCGCCCGCATCGGCTGGATCCCGCGCCGCGCCGGTGAGCGCGGAGCCCTGGAAGCCGGGGCGGCACCCCATCTGCTCCCGGGCGGTCGACCGGTGGCCGACGAAGACGCCCGCGCGCAGGTTGCCGCGGCCTGGAACGTCGACGACCTGCCCGCCGACCCGGGCCGCGACACCGCCGGAATCCTCGCCGCGGCCACGGACGGCTCCCTGGAGGCACTGCTCGTCGGTGGCGTCGAGCTTGCCGACCTGCCCGATCCGGCCGCCGCCCTGGCGGCCGTCGACGCCACTCCGTTCGTCGTCAGCCTGGAGTTGCGGCACAGCGCCGTCACCGAGCGAGCGGACGTCGTGTTCCCGGTGGCCCCGGTGACGGAGAAGTCCGGGACGTTCGTGACCTGGGAGGGACGGCCACGGTCCTTCGAGCCCGCGCTGCCACCCAACGCGACGTCGGATTCCCGGGTACTCGCCGCGTTGGCCGAGGAGGTCGGCGTCCACCTCGGCCTGCGCGACGCGGCCGACGCCCGCGCCGAGATCCAGCGGCTCGGCAGTTGGCAGGGCGCAGCGGCCGGCGCCACGAACGTGTCCGTGCCCCAACCACGATCGCGTCAGCCGGGACACGCGGTGCTCGCGAGCTGGCGGATGCTGCTCGACGCCGGCCGGCTGCAGGACGGCGAACCGCACCTGGCCGGCACCGCGAGGAGACCGGTCGCGCGGATGTCCCCGTCGACCGCCACCGGCGTCGGCGCGCGCGACGGCCAACCGGTCACCGTCGCCACCGAACGCGGCGCGATCACCCTGCCGCTGGAGGTGACGGAGATGGTGGACGACGTGGTGTGGCTGCCGCTCAACTCGACCGGGTCCCGGGTGAACGCGACGTTGGGCGTCGCACCGGGAGCCACGGTGGTCGTCACGGCGGGAGGTGAAGGGGCGTGACCTATCCCGATCTGAGCTCGTTTGGCCACGACCCGTGGTGGCTGGTGGTTGCCAAGTCGCTCGGAATCTTCGTGTTCCTGCTGCTGACCGTGCTGGTCGCGATCCTGCTCGAGCGCAAGATCCTCGGCCGCATGCAGATGCGGTTCGGCCCCAACAGAGTTGGGCCCTTCGGCCTGCTGCAGAGCCTGGCCGACGGGGTCAAGCTCGCGCTCAAGGAAGGGCTGATCCCGGCGGGGGTCGACAAGCCGATCTACCTGGCCGCCCCGGTCATCGCGGTCATCCCCGCGTTCATGGCCTTCGCCGTGATCCCGATGGGCGGCCTGGTGAGCGTGTTCGGCACGCACACCCCACTGCAGTTGACCGATCTGCCCGTCGCAGTGCTCTACGTCCTGGCGGTGACGTCGATCGGCGTGTACGGAATCGTGTTGGCGGGGTGGGCTTCCGGGTCCACCTATCCCCTCCTCGGCGGATTGCGCTCGAGCGCCCAGGTGATCTCCTACGAGATCGCAATGGCGTTGTGCTTCGCCGCGGTCTTCCTGTACGCGGGCACCATGTCGACCTCCGAGATCGTCGCCAAGCAGCAGGGCCTGTGGTTCGTGTTCCTGCTGTTGCCGTCCTTCGTGATCTACGCCGTCTCGATGGTCGGCGAGACCAACCGGGCGCCCTTCGACCTCCCGGAGGCCGAGGGCGAACTGGTCGGCGGATTCCACACCGAGTACTCCTCGCTCAAGTTCGCGATGTTCATGCTCGCCGAGTACGTCAACATGACCACCGTCGCGGCGCTGGCCACCACGATGTTCCTCGGCGGGTGGCAGGCGCCGTGGCCGTTCAACATGATCGACGGCGCCAATTCGGGCTGGTGGCCGTTGCTCTGGTTCACCCTCAAGGTCTGGACGTTCATGTTCGGGTTCATGTGGCTGCGGGCGACGCTGCCGCGCCTGCGCTACGACCAGTTCATGGGGCTGGGGTGGAAGATCCTCATCCCCATCTCGCTGGGCTGGATCATGACCGTCGCCGTCGTGCGGACGCTGCGCAATCAGGGCCAGGACGGCCTCGTCGTCGTGCTCGTCGCCACCAGCGCGTTCGCCGGTCTGTTGCTCGTGGTCTACCTGTGGCGGGTGTTGCGGCACAAGCAGACTCGTCCCCAACGCCTCGCCGATCCCCCGTCGACCGCAGCCGGCGCCTTCCCCGTGCCGCCCATCCCAGCGAAGGAGCCCCTCGATGTCTAAGCGGCCACACATCGTCGACGCACTCGCCGGCTTCGCCGTCACGTTCTCGACGATGTTCAAGAAGCCGGTGACCGAGCAGTATCCCGAGAAGCCCGGGCCGACGGCCAAGCGTTATCACGGCCGGCATCAGCTCAACCGGTACGAGGACGGGCTGGAGAAGTGCATCGGCTGCGAACTCTGCGCCTGGGCGTGCCCGGCCGACGCGATCTTCGTCGAGGGTGCCGACAACACCGAGGCGGAACGCTTCTCACCCGGCGAGCGGTACGGCCGGGTCTACCAGATCAACTATCTACGGTGCATCGGCTGCGGCCTGTGCATCGAGGCGTGCCCCACCCGGGCCCTGACGATGACCAACGACTACGAGATGGCCGACGACAACCGCTCGGACCTCATCTACGGCAAGGCCAAGCTGCTGGCGCCGCTGAAGTCGGACATGACGGCCCCGCCCCACGCGATGGCGCCCGGGAGCACCGATGAGGACTACTACCGGGGCAACATCCGGTCCGACGGTCTGGCCACGCCGCTCGGCATGCCGACGGTGAAGCCCCGAGAGGCCGTCCTGTGACGTACGACGTCGTGATGCTGGCCGCCGAGACCGTCTACCGCACGTCGACGATGGAGGCCGTGACCTTCTGGGTGCTCGGCACGCTCGCCGTCCTCGGAGCGGTCGCCGTCGTCGCCGCGCCCAAGGCGGTGTACTCCGCGATCTTCCTGGCGTGCACGATGATCGTCCTCGCGATGCTGTACATCGCCCAGGACGCACTGTTCCTTGGCGTCGTGCAAATCGTCGTGTACACCGGCGCGGTGATGATGCTGTTCCTGTTCGTCCTGATGCTCATCGGGGTGGATTCCGCCGACTCGTTGGTGGAGACCATTCGCGGCCAACGCCTCGCCGCAATCGGTGCGGGCGCTGCCTTCGGCATCCTGCTCATCGCCGGCATCGGCAACGTCTCGGTCAACGGGTTCACCGGACTGGCCGACGCGAACGCCGGCGGAAACGTGGACGGACTCGCCGCCCTGATCTTCGTGCGCTACCTGTGGGCGTTCGAACTGACCAGTGCGCTGCTCATCACCGCCACCCTGGCCGCCATGGTCCTGACCCACCGCGAACGCATCGACCGCCGCAAGACCCAACGCGAGCTCGCCACCGAACGCTTCGCTCCCGGCGGCCATCCGACCCCGATGCCCAATCCCGGTGTGTACGCCCGCCACAACGCGGTCGACGTGGCGGCCCGGCTGCCCGACGGATCCGACGCCAAGACCTCGGTCAGCGGCATCCTGCCACCGCGCACCATGGCCGCCAAGAACGGAGCGTCCTCGTGAACCCGGCGAACTACCTGTACCTGTCGGCGATGCTGTTCACCATCGGGGCCGCGGGAGTGCTGTTGCGCCGCAACGCCATCGTGATGTTCATGTGCGTCGAGCTAATGCTCAACGCCGCGAACCTCGCCTTCGTCACGTTCTCCCGCATGCACGGTCACCTCGACGGGCAGGTGGTCGCGTTCTTCACGATGGTCGTCGCGGCCTGTGAGGTCGTGGTCGGGCTGGCGATCATCATGACCATCTTCCGGGCCAGGCAGTCCGCCTCGGTCGACGGCGCGAACCTGCTGAAGCACTGATGGGTCTTCCCGTGTGGTTGCCGATAGCGCTGCCGTTGCTCGGCGCGGCGGTCCTGCTGCTGGGGGGCAAGACCACCGACGCGTGGGGTCATCTGCTGGGTTGCGCAACGGTCATCGCGTCCTTCGTCGTCAGCGCGGTGCTGTTCGTGGGCCTGGTGAACGCACCGGCCGAGGACCGCGGCATGCGGGAGCACCTCTTCACCTGGGTGCCCGTCGGCCAGCTGCGCGTCGACTTCGGCCTCCAACTCGACCAGCTCTCCGTGTGCTTCGTGCTTCTGATCACCGGTGTCGGCTCGTTGATCCACCTGTACTCCGTGGGATACATGGCCCACGATCCGGAGCGCAGGAGGTTCTTCGCCTACCTCAACCTCTTCGTCGCGGCGATGCTCCTGCTGGTGTTGGCCGACAACTACCTGGGTCTCTACATGGGTTGGGAGGGCGTCGGTTTGGCGTCCTACCTGCTGATCGGTTTCTGGCAGCACAAGCCGTCGGCAGCCACGGCCGCCAAGAAGGCGTTCGTCGTCAACCGGGTGGGTGACGTCGGTCTGGCGCTGGCCCTGATGGTGATGTTCGCGAACGTGGGCACCATCTCGTATGAGGGAGTGTTCGGGTCGGCCGGCGAGATGTCGCGGGGAGCGTTGACGGCCATCGGTCTGCTGCTCCTGCTGGCCGCGTGCGGCAAGTCCGCGCAGGTGCCGCTGCAGTCGTGGCTCGGGGACGCGATGGAGGGTCCCACCCCGGTGTCGGCGCTCATCCACGCGGCGACGATGGTCACCGCGGGCGTGTACCTGATCGTGCGGTCCGGGCCGATCTACGACCTCGCGCCCGACGCCCGCCTCGGGGTGGTCGTCGTCGGTGCGGTCACCCTGCTGTTCGGCGCCGTCATCGGGTGCGCGAAGGACGACATCAAGAAGGCGCTCGCGGCGTCGACGATGAGCCAGATCGGCTACATGGTGCTCGCCGCGGGCCTCGGACCGGCCGGCTATGCCATCGCGATCATGCACCTGCTGACCCACGGGTTCTTCAAGGCCGGGCTCTTCCTCGGTGCCGGTTCGGTGATGCACGGCATGGACGACGAGACCGACATGCGACGGTACGGCGGCCTGCGCTCGTTCATGCCGGTCACGTTCGTCACCTTCGGCCTTGGCTATCTGGCGATCATCGGCGTGCCACCGTTCGCGGGCTTCTTCTCCAAGGACGCCATCATCGAAACCGCCTTCGCCGCAGGCGGTGTCAAGGGCATTCTGCTCGGCGGGGCGGCCCTGCTCGGCGCCGGCATCACGGCGTTCTACATGACCAGGGTGATGCTGATGACGTTCTTCGGCGAGCGGCGGTGGCGTGACGGGGTTCATCCCCACGAGTCTCCAATCTCGATGACCGCGCCCATGGTCGTGCTGGCGATCGGATCGGTCGGCGCCGGCGGACTACTGGCGATCGGCGGGACCCTCGAGCACTGGCTGGAGCCCGTCGTCGGAGTTCACGAGGAGGCGGCGCACGCCGTCCCGGTCTGGCTGATGACCACCATCACGCTCGCCGTCGTGGCCGTCGGCGTCGCCGTCGCCTACCGCAACTACGCCATGCGCGCGATCCCCGAGGTCGCCCCGGAGGACGTCTCCGCGCTGACCGTCGCCGCCCGCAGGGACCTCTACGGTGACGCATTCAACGAGGACGTGCTGATGCGCGGCGGTCAAATGATGACCAGGGGGCTGGTGGAGATCGACGACGAGGGCATCGACGACGTGTCCCGTGGCCTCGGCGCACTCGTCGGCGGCGCGTCGCAGCGCTTGCGGCAGGTGCAGACCGGCTTCGCCCGCTCCTATGCCCTGTCCATGTTCGGCGGTGCCGTCCTGGTCATCGCCGCGATTCTGGCGGTGAGGGTCTGGTGAGCGGCATGCCGTGGCTGTCCGTCCTGTGGGCCGTGCCATTGTTCGGCGCGGGCGTGGTCATCCTGTTGCCCTCGGCCGCACGACATCTCGCCAAGTACCTGGCGCTGTCGCTGTCGCTGGTCGTGCTGGCGATCGCGGTACTGCTGGCGGTGACGTTCGACCCGACGGGTCCGCAGTACCAGTTCGTCGAGGACCACGCCTGGATTCCCTCCTTCGGCACGGGATACATCCTCGGGCTCGACGGCATCGCGCTGGCGCTGGTGGTGCTCACCGCCGTCCTGGTGCCGCTGCTGATGGTCGCCGGCTGGAACGACGCCAGCGATCACGGCCGATCCGCGCACGCCTACCTCGCACTGATTCTGGCCGTCGAGGGCATGGTGCTGATCTCCTTGACGGCGCTGGACGTCCTGCTGTTCTACGTCTTCTTCGAGGCGATGCTGATCCCGATGTACTTCCTCATCGGCGGCTTTGGTGCTGGCGAGGGTCGGTCGAAGGCCGCGGTGAAGTTCCTGCTGTACAACCTGTTCGGCGGGCTCATCATGCTCGCGGCGGTCATCGGGCTGTACGTGGCGACGGCCAAGAGCGACGCCTTCGCCGCGGGCACCTTCGACTTCCGCGCGATCGTGACCGCCGTCGCCGACGGGTCGTTGAACGTCGACCCCGCGGTGCTCAACGCCTTGTTCGGTGGGTTCATGTTCGCCTTCGCCGTCAAGGCACCGCTGTGGCCGTTCCACCGCTGGCTGCCGGACGCGGCCGTGGAATCCACGCCCGCGACGGCCGTGTTGATGATGGCCGTCGTCGACAAGGTCGGCACGTTCGGCATGTTGCGCTACTGCCTGCAGCTGTTCCCGGACGCGTCGATCACGTTCCGGCCGTTGATCATCACGCTCGCGGTGATCGGCATCGTCTACGGCGCGATCGTCGCGATCGGACAGACCGACGTGATGCGCTTGATCTCGTATACGTCGATCTCCCACTTCGGCTTCATCATCCTCGGCATCTTCGTGATGACGTCACAGGGCCAATCCGGGTCGACGCTGTACATGGTCAACCATGGCATCTCGACCGCGGCGCTCTTCCTCGTCGCCGGATTCCTGGTGTCGCGCAGGGGAAGCCGGGCCATCGCGTCCTTTGGCGGCGTGCAGAAGGTCGCCCCCGTGCTGGCCGGTACGTTCCTGGTCGCCGGATTGGCGACCCTGTCGCTGCCCGGACTCGCGCCGTTCATCAGCGAATTCCTGGTGCTGCTCGGCACGTTCACCACCTATCCCGCCCTGGCGGTCTTGGCGTCGTCGGCGCTGGTGCTCTCGGCGATCTACATCCTCTGGATGTACCAGCGGATGATGACCGGGCCCGTCGCAGTGGACAACGAGAAGCTTCGGGACCTGGTTCCGCGGGAGATCCTGGTGGTCGCCCCGTTGATCGCCATTCTCCTGATACTCGGCGTCTACCCCAAACCGGTCCTCGACGTCGTGGACCCCGCCGTCGGCCACACGCTGACGACGATCGGTCAGCAAGACCCGGCACCGCGCGTTGCCGAAGGGAGACCCGGCCAGTGACGATCACCCCACCCACCGTCGAGTACGGACTGGTCTCACCGATGCTGATCGTCCTGGGCGTTGCCGTGTTCGGCGTCCTGGTCGAGGCGTTCCTCCCCCGCACCGCGCGCTACCCGGTGCAGTTGACCCTGGCGATCGGCGGTCAGGTGGCCGCGCTGGTGGCCGTCGTCGTCCAGTGGGTCGCGCTCGACTCGTCGGTGGGCCGCATCGCCGTCATGGGCGCCGTCGCGGTCGACCGGCCCGCCCTGTTCCTGCAGGGCACGCTTCTCACCGTCGGCATCCTCGGCACCCTGCTGATCGCCGAGAGGCGCATCGCCTCGGAAGTCGACGCGAACCAAGGGGCGGGTGGTCTGGACGCCTTCACCCCGATGGCGTCGGCCGTGCCCGGCAGCGTCGCCGAGCGGCTCGCCACCAAGGCCGGCCTCGCGCAGACCGAGGTCTTCCCCCTGACGATGTTCGCGCTCGGCGGCATGACGCTGTTCGGCTCCTCCGACGACCTGCTGACCATGTTCGTTGCGCTGGAGGTGTTTTCACTGCCGCTGTACCTGATGTGCGGCCTGGCCCGGCACCGGCGACTGCTGTCGCAGGAAGCGGCACTCAAGTACTTCCTGCTCGGGGCCTTCTCGTCGGCGTTCTTCCTGTACGGGATCGCCCTGCTGTACGGATACTCGGGCTCCCTGAGTCTCAGCGGCATTCGCGAACACGCCTCGGGCGACACCAGCATGGCACTGGTCGGCATCGCCCTGCTGTCGGTGGGCGTGCTGTTCAAAGTCGGTGCGGTGCCGTTCCATTCGTGGATTCCCGACGTCTACCAGGGCGCGCCGACGCCCGTGACGGGCTTCATGGCGGCGGCCACCAAGATCGCCGCGTTCGGGGCCATGCTGCGCATCTTCTACGTGGCGCTGCCAGACTTCCGGGCCGACTGGCGTCCGCTGATGTGGGGCGTCGCCATCCTGACGATGGTGGTGGGCACGGTGACCGCGGTGTCACAGAACGACGTCAAGCGGATGCTGGCCTATTCGTCGGTCGCCCACGCCGGCTTCATCCTCACCGGGGTCATCGCCCTGACCGACAGCGGCGTCTCCGCGACGCTGTTCTATCTGTTCGCCTACGGGTTCAGCACGCTGGGCGCCTTCGCCGTGGTCAGTGTCGTCCGCAACGCCGAGGGTGAGGAGGAGACGAACATGCTGCGGTGGGCGGGGCTGGGTCGCCGCCACCCCCTGGTGGGTGTCGTGTTCTCGCTCTTCCTGCTGGCGTTTGCCGGTATCCCGTTGACCAGTGGCTTCGTCAGCAAGTTCGCCGTGTTCAAGGCGGCCGCCGAGGGCGGCGCGGCGCCGCTGGTGGTGGTCGGCGTCTGCGCCAGCGCCGTCGCGGCGTACTTCTACGTCCGCGTGATCGTGTTGCTGTTCTTCACCGATCCGCCCGAAGACGGCCCCACGGTGGTGGTGCCCAGCGCGCTGAGCATGGCCACGGTGACGTTGAGTGCCGCGATCACGCTGGCCCTTGGCGCCCTGCCCCAGCCGATCCTCGACCTGGTCAACTCCGCGAACCACTTCGTCGGCTAATCGAACCGGGCGCCTCCCCGCATCGTGTCACGATCGAAGGATCCGACGAAGGAGGAAGACTCGTGCCAACCTTTCCCGCCCTGACCCACGTCGCACTGACCGTGCGCGACCTCGCCGTCAGCGCCCCCTGGTACCAAGAGCTCATCGGGACGGACCCCCTGATCGAGGAGGACACCGACGCCGGCTACCGGCACGTCGTGTGGGCGCTGCCGGACAACACGCTGCTGGGCATCCATCAGCACACCCAATCCGCACCGGCGGAGCCGTTCAGCGAGTTCCGGGTCGGACTTGACCACGTGGCGTTCGCCTGCGGCTCGAGGGCCGAACTCGAGGAGTGGGTGACGCGCCTCGACGAGTTGGGAGTCGAGCACGGTGGCATCGTCGACGCGCCGTACGGCTCGGGATTGAGCTTTCGAGACCCCGACGGTTCCGCGCTGGAGTTCTTCGCACCTCCCGCCGGGGGCTAGGTGCCCGCTGGGGAGTCGTCGTCGGAGCCGGCCATCAGCACGTTCCATGCCTCGCGTCGCTTGCGGTCCTGGACTTCCTTGCGCCATTGCGTGCCGCGCTGACTGAAGTGGCCCTCCGCTGCGCGCTCGGCGATCTCGGTGATGCGGCGGCCCAGCACCAGGGCCTCGCCGATCGTCATCGTCAGCAGGACCCCGGCCCGGTCGCCGTCGGGCCGGCCCACGGGGTCGACGACCACTCTGGCCGTCTCGGCTCGTCCGTCGGCGTCATCGGTCCACGGCGGCGTCGAGTACACCTCGGGTACCCCGTCCTCGTCGTTCAGCGTCAACTGCACGTACATGGGTTCAACGGTACTGGGTGGTCGGCCAGTGGAGGGACCGTGCCTGCGCCCCGCCGACCAGCTCGGCGGCGGCGCCCTCGACGACGTCGCGCAGCCACACGTGCCGCGCGTCGCCGTCGACCATCGGGTGCCACGCCACCAGATAGTTGAGGGTTTGAATCTCCCTCGGCGGCGGCAAGACTCGCAGGACCGTCGTATCCACGCACGAGTCGACCAGCAAGGCGGGCAGGGTCAGCACGAGATCGGTGCCGGGAATCGCCCGAAGAGCGGCCGCGTGGAACGGCACGATCAGGTGTGCGCTTCTGGTCACCCCGAGGGCGCCGAGAGCCAGGTCGACGGCCGGTTGCGTGCCCTGGTCGATGTCGATCACGAGGTGCCGGCAGCCGAGATAGGCGTCCAGGTCGAGCTGGGCCCTCGCGGCCAGCGGATGGCCCTCGTCCACGACGCAGACGAAGCGCTCGGTGAACAGGTGCGACACCTTCAGGCCCGGGGGTTCGATCCCACCGAAGAAGACCAGATCGACTGACCCGTCGTCGACCTCCTCGAACACCCTGTCGTGCCAGTGCCGGAATCGCACGGTCGACTGCGGCGAGGCGGCACGAACTCGCCGGTACAGCAGCGGCGCAAGCACACTGACGAGGTAGTCGCTGCCCGCCAGCTGAATGTCGAGGGTGGCCTCGGCGGGATCGAAGGCGTCGACGGAGAAGACGGCGTCGAGCTGGGGCACCACCGACGCCAGTTGGGCGCGAAGCCGGCGGGCCCGCGGCGTCAACCGGAATCCCCCGTCGGTGCGGACCAGCAGCTCGTCGTCGAGGACCCGGCGGAGTCGTTGCAACGCCCGGCTCATGGCGGGCTGACTAAGACCCACCCGGGCGGCGGCCCGGGAGATCTGCTGCTCCTCGAGCAAGGCCACCAGAGGTGTCAGCAGGTTCAGGTCGACCCGGTTGAGGCTCGCCGTGTCCATCGCCACAGCCTAGCTTTCATGCGCCGCACGCATGTTGGGCATATCGAGTATGCACGTGACACCGTCGCGACGGAGCCACACCATGGTGGCACCACGACACGAGGAGTTCGACGATGAAGATCACCGGCAACACCGTCTTCATCCCCGGGGCGACCAGCGGCATCGGGCTCGCACTCGCGCTGGCGTTGCACGACAAGGGAAACACCGTCATCGTCGGCGGCCGACGGGCAGAACTCCTCGCCCAGATCGCCGCCGAGCATCCCGGCCTCGCCACCGTTCAGGTCGACGTCTCGGATCCCGCGTCCGTCTCGGCCGCCGCCAAGCACGTTCTCGGCGCACACCCCGACCTCAACGTGCTGATCGCCATGGCCGGCATCATGCGCGTCGAGGACTGGCACACGCCGGAGTCCTTCCTCGAGTCGGCGGAGGCCGTGGTCACCACCAACGTGCTCGGGCCGATCCGACTCCTCGCAGCGTTCGTCGAACACCTGCAGTCCCGCCCCGCCGCCACCGTCGTGACCGTGTCCTCCGGTCTGGCCTTCGCGCCGCTGAAGGTCACGCCGAGCTACAACGCCTCCAAGGCGGCGGTGCACATGCTGACCGAGTCGTTGCGACTCCAACTGGCCGACACCACCGTCGAACTCAAGGAGCTCGTGCCGCCGTCGGTGGCCACCGACCTCATCCCCGGCCAACGCGACAGCCCGTTCGCCATGCCTCTCGACGAGTTCGTCGCCGAAGTCGTCGACCTCCTCGAGAACCAACCCGACGCCAAGGAGATCCTGGTCGAACGCGTCGAGTTCCTCCGCTATGGGGAGGCGCGTGGCGACTACGACGACGTCGTCTCCACGTTGAACGCCTCGGACCCGGCGTCGTCGACGCCTAGCTAGGCCTTCACGCCGTGGACGACGATCGCGGCGGTTTGCTCCACCCAGGCGTCGTCCAGCGGCCCGCTGGGATCGAGCAGTAATCGCAGAAGTGTTGCACCACCGACGATTTCGATAAGTCGGTCGGGGTGGACGTCGGCGTGCACCTCACCGCGGGCGACGGCGTGGTCCAACCGCTCCCGGACGACGCCGAAGAGTGCCACGAACCGACCCATGACCCGGGCGTGCAGGTCGGGGTCGTCTGCCATGTCGGCGACGAGCCCCGGCAGCGCGGCACGGACCACCGGACTGGTGAACACGTCACGGGCGGCGGCGATCATGGCCACCACGTCGCCGACGATGTCGCCCTCGGGTGCGCTCAACGCGGTGGGCGCGATGGGAAACGCCGCCTCGTGGATCAATTCGGCCTTGCTGGACCACCGGCGGTACAGCGCGGTCTTGGTGGTGCCCGCGCGCTCGGCGACCGCGGCCATCGTGAGATTCGCGTAGCCGATTTCGACGAGCAGATCCGCCGTTGCCCCCAATATGGCAGCGTCGATGCGAGGGTCGCGCGGGCGGCCCACGTTTGGGGTCTCGACAACGTCACCAACGTCTGCTTTCATAACGCTACTCACCGTATCGTAATTGTCCGAAGGGGTAAACCGTGGCCAACGAACCGGCTGTCGAAGACGTCAGCCGCCTGCAGCACAGCTCCCGCGACAACAGCACCCTGCCCTCGGTCATGTCGCGGTGGCTTGCCACCGTCCTCCCCGGCGGCGCGGTGCCCGAGGTCACCGTCGAGAGCGGCGTCGACGCGAACGGCATGTCGTCGGAGACGATCATCCTGACCGGACGCTGGGAGCAGGGCGGGCGACCCTTCGAGCAGAGATGGGTGGTCCGAGTGGCCCCCAGCGCCGCAGACGTGCCCGTCTTCCCCACCTATCGAATGGACCACCAGTTCGACGTCATCCGGCTCGTCGGCGAATTGAGCGACGTTCCCGTCCCCCGCGTCCGCTGGCTGGAGAACACCGGTGAGGTTCTCGGCACCCCGTTCTTCCTGATGGACCACGCCGACGGTGTCGTACCGCCTGACGTCATGCCGTATACGTTCGGCGGCAACTGGTTTGCCGACGCACCGGCCGAGAGGCAACGTGAGCTGCAGGACGCCACCGTCGACGTGCTCGCCAAGCTGCACGCGATTCCCCACGCGGAGAGCACCTTCGGGTTCCTCGCCGAGGTCGACCCGCCGGGTGACACCCCGCTGCGACGGCACTTCGGCTGGCTGAAGGACTGGTACGAGTTCGCCGTGCCCGACATCGGGCGGTCACCGTTGGTCGAACGAGCCCTGACGTGGCTGAAGCAGCACTTCCCCGACGACGTCGCCGCTACGCCGTCAGTGCTGGCATGGGGTGACTCGCGGGTCGGCAACGTCCTCTACCAGGACTTCCGGCCCGTCGCGGTGCTCGACTGGGAGATGGCGACCGTCGGACCCCGCGAGCTCGACGTCGCATGGATCATCTTCGCGCACATGGTCTTCCAGGAGCTCGCCGGCATGGCCGGTCTGCCGGGGTTGCCCGACGTGCTGCGCGAGGACGACGTGCGCTCGACGTATGAGGAACTCACCGGCGTGACGCTGGGCGCCTTGGACTGGTTCTACGTCTACTCCGGCGTGATCTGGTGCTGCGTGTTCATGCGGACCAGCGCCCGACGGGTGCGCTTCGGAGAGATGGAGCAGCCCGACGACGTCGAGTCGCAGTTCTACCACGCATCGCTACTGACACGCCTAATCGAGGGAGACGAATGATGTTGGGCCCCATGGACGAGTACCCGGTTCACCAGATCCCCCAGCCAATCGCGTGGCCGGGGCCGTCGGACCGCAACTTCTACGACCGCTCCTACTTCAACGCTCACGACCGCACCGGCGACATCTTCCTGATCACCGGTATCGGGTACTACCCCAACCTGGGAGTCAAGGACGCGTTCGTCCTAGTCGCCCGCCGCGGCGGCGGCACGTCCGGCAGAAGTGGTGACACCCAGACCGCCGTGCACCTGTCCGACGCGATCGACCAGGACCGACTCAACCAGCACGTGCTCGGGTACCGCGTCGAGGTGCACGAACCCCTGCGCCGGCTGCGGATCGTGATGGACGAGACCGAGGGGATGGCCGTCGACCTCACCTGGAACGGGTTGTTCGACGTCGTCCAGGAACAGCCGCACCTCATGCGCGCGGGCAACCGCGTCACCCTCGACGCGCAACGGTTCGCGCAGTTGGGTTCGTGGAGCGGTCACCTCGTCGTCGACGGCGAGGAGATCACCGTGAACCCGTCGACCTGGATCGGCAGCCGCGACCGGTCGTGGGGCATCCGGCCCATCGGTGAGGCCGAACCCGCTGGCCGCCCGGCAGATCCGCCGTTCGAGGGCATGTGGTGGCTATACGTGCCCATGGCGTTCGACGACTTCTCGATCGTGATCATCATCCAGGAGGATCCCAGCGGTTTCCGCTCGCTGAACGACTGCACGCGCATCTGGAAGGACGGCCGCGTCGAACAGCTGGGGTGGCCGCGGGTGAAGATCCACTACACCTCGGGGACCCGCATCCCGACCGGCGCCAGCATCGACGCGACGGCGCTCGACGGGTCGCCCGTGCACTTCGAGGTGGAATCCAAACTGCCCGTGCCCATTCACGTCGGTGGCGGCTACGGCGGCGACTCCGACTGGATCCACGGCGTCTGGAAGGGCGAGAAGTTCACCGAACGGCTGACCTACGACATGACCGACCCGGCGATCGTCGGGCGGGCGGGCTTTGGCGTCATCGACCACGTCGGCCGGGCGTCGTGCACCGAGGGGGACGGCGCTCCGGTCGAGGGCTGGGGACTCTTCGAACACGGCGCCCTGGGCCGCCACGATCCGTCCGGTTTCGCCGACTGGCTGACGGTGGCGGACTGACGGGCGCCGCCCGCCGGCGTAATCAATTGCCGCTCGAAGGCGTTCACCCTCTGGAGTTCCGAACGCACTTCGAGAGGGAGCAGCCATGGTGTACGGCCACTACGACCCGCGATTCACCGACCTGGTCAAGGCCTTGGAGGACGAGCTGGTCAACGGTGACGAGGTGGGAGCGGCCCTCGCGGTCGACGTCGACGGAGTCAGCGCGCTCGACGTCTGGGGCGGCTACGTCGACGGCGCCCGATCCATCGAATGGGCGCACGACACCATCGTCAACGTCTGGTCGTCCACCAAGCCGGTGTGCGTGCTGGCGGCGCTCATCCTCGTCGACCGCGGACTGCTCGACCTCGACGCGCCCGTCGCACGGTATTGGCCGGAGTTCGCGGCAAACGGCAAGCAGGACATCATGGTTCGCCACGTGCTGTCGCACACCTCCGGCGTCGCCGGCTGGAACGAACCGTTCGCGCAAGAGGAGATGTACGACCGCGACGCGGCCGTCGCCCGCCTCGCCGAACAAGCCCCCTGGTGGACACCGGGAACCCAGGCCGGCTATCACGCCCAGAACTACGGACACCTGGTCGGCGAGATCGTCCGCCGGATCACCGGGACGAGTCTGACGGACTTCGTCCGACGCGAGATCGCCGAGCCCCTGGGCGCCGACGTTCAGATCGGCGCCCGGGCCGCCGACGACCACCGGGTCGCCGAGCTGATCACCCCGCCTCCGATCCAGCTGCCGCCCCTTCCGCAGGACAACCCCATGCGCAAGGTGTTCGCCGCTCCCCCGGCCGCGGCCGAGCCCGCCAACACCACGGCCTGGCGGCGTGCCGAGGTCGCCGCATGCAACGGTCACTCCAACGCGCGCGGGCTGGTCCGGGCGCTGTCACCAATTTCGCTGGGCGGCAAGGCCAACGGCGTGACCGTGCTCACACCGGCGACGATCGACCGCATCTTCGACGTCCAGGCCTCCGGACCCGATCTGGTGCTGGGTGCCCCGGTGCGATGGGGGCTCGGACTGGCCCTGCCCACCCCGGAGTTCCTGCCCTACCTCAAGGCCGAACGGACCTGCTTCTGGGGCGGGTGGGGTGGCTCGCTGGTCGTGATGGACACCCACCGGCGCGTGACGATCGCGTACACGATGAACCACATGGCCTCCGACCTCGTCGGATCCGACCGCACACGGCGCTACCTGGAGCTCGTCTACGAGGCGCTCGAGGCATGAAGAAGGGGCACCCGATCCCGGGTGCCCCTGCGTCGTCGAGCGTGTTGTCAGCGGCCGTTGCCGACGGTCGACGTGACCTGGCCCACTGTGGCCCGCTGCTGAATGTCGTTGATCCACTGGTGATGATCGATGTCGGCGCTCGCGGGTGCGGCCAGCCCGAAGAGGGCGGCGGCGAATCCGGAGGCGACGATGCTGGCAATGCTGAACTTCTTCATGCCCCTGTCAACCACGCACACAGGCCGTTTCATTCCATGGAGCTCACGCCCCGCCGCCGCACGAGCGCTAGGCGGGCTGCGCCTGCTCGCTCTCGGGCTTCTGCGCGGCCTGCGCGGGGGCACGCCCGAAGACCATCGATTCCTCGATGCGGTCGAAGCGGTGGTCGAGGAGGTCCAGGACGTAGTTGTGGCGGACGTTCCACGGCCGGCGGACCCCCGACTTGGGCAGCGCGTGCGGGGCGCGCTGGATGTAGCCGGCCTTGAGGTCGAACGTCGGCTTCTCCGGCATCGCCACCCCGCCCAGATGGGGGTAGGCGTGGGTGTACCCGCGGGAGTCCATGTACGCCAACAACTTCGCCACTGCGCGAGCGGTCATGTCGGCGCGCAGCGTCCACGACGCATTCGTGTAGCCGATGCACCACGCCATGTTGGGCACGTCCTCGAGGAGGTGCTCCTTGTAGACGAACCGGTCGGTGGGCGTGATCTCGGTCCCGTCGACCACGATGTCGACCCCACCGAGCGCCTGCAGCTGCAACCCGGTGGCGGTGACGATCAGGTCGGCGTCGATCCGCTTACCGGACTCGAGCACGATGCCGGTGGCGTCGACGTGGTCGACCCGGTCGGTCACCAGGTCGACGCGGCCGTCGCCGATGTGGTCGAACAGGTCGTGGTCGAGCACCAGGCACATCCGCTGGTCCCACGGGTCGTAGCGCGGGTTGAAGTGCAGGTCCACGTCGTAGCCCTCGGGAAGCGCCGCGATGGTCCGGTTCCTGACCAGCCAGCGGCCGAACCTGGGGGCCTTGCGGAACATGGCATACGAGAGCACCGAGAAGGCGGCGTTTCTGGCCCGCACCACGCTGTGGGCCAGCTTGAGCGGCAACATCTTCCGAATCGCCGCCACCATCGGGTCGACCCGCGCCATCGACATCATGTAGGTCGGCGAGCGCTGCAGCATCGTGACGTGGGCGGCCGTCTTGGCCAACGCCGGAACCAGGCTGATGGCCGTCGCCCCGCTGCCGATGACCACGACTCGCTTGCCGGAGTGATCCAGCGACTCCGGCCAGAACTGGGGATGCACCACCTCGCCCGCGAAGTCTTCGACGCCGGCGATCTCGGGTCGGTACGGCCGGTCGTAGTCGTAGTAGCCGGTGCCGAAGAACACGAAGCGCCCCCGGTAGAGCCTGGTCGAACCGTCCGACGCCACCGTGCGCAACGTCCAGGTGTCAGTCGTGGAATCCCATTCCGCGCGAGTGACGCGGGTGTCGAACCGAATGTGACCGTCCATGCCGTGGTGGCGGGCGGCGTCGGTGAGATAGTCGCGGATGTCGCCACCGTCGGCGACGTTCTCGGGTCTGGTCCAGGGCTCGAAGGGCAGGCTCAGGGTGAAGATGTCGCTGTCCGACCGGATTCCCGGGTAGCGAAAGAGGTCCCAGGTGCCGCCGATGCGTTCGCGGCGCTCCAAGATGGTGTAGCTGAGGTGGGGATTGCGCTGGTGAATGCGGTACGCGGCGCCGAGTCCCGAGATGCCCGCACCGATGATCAGCACGTCCGAGTATTCCGCCTGGTCGTCCATCGAGAGCCTCCTTGGTCCTGCCGCGTACCAGCCCCACGATAGGGCGTCCGGCGCGAAGCGCGTCGCCGATCCGGGCCAGTCGGTCCACCTGAGTCGATGCCGCCCGAACCCCGCCGTCCCGACCTACCCACGTGAGAGCCTGGTCACGTGACCAATTCACCAGGTCTTGACGTCGTCGTCGTGGGCGCCGGTTTCGCCGGACTGACGGTCGCCCGCACTCTCACCGCCCGCGGCTACGACGTGCGGGTGCTGGAGGGGCGAGACCGCGTGGGCGGACGGTCCCACACCACCACGGTCGCCGGCGTCCCCGTCGACCTCGGCGCCACGTTCGTCGGTCCGACTCAGACCGCGGTGCACGAGCTGGCGGCCGAACTCGGCTGCCCGACGATGCCGACGCACAACGTCGGCAAGAACCTGATCCGCTGGCGTGGTCGGGTCAGGTCCTATCGCAGCACCATCCCCAAGTTGTCCATTTTGGAACTGCTCGACGTCTCGCGCATTCAGTGGCGGTTCGAGCGACTCGGCAGGCAGGTGCCCCTGGGAGCGCCGTGGACCGCCCCGACGGCGGACCGGCTCGACCACCTGACCGTCGACGGGTGGCTGCGGTCGGTGCACGCGGGCAAGAGCACCAGGGATCTGATGGCGATCATGGCGCGGGTGACGTGGGGGTGCGAGCCCAACGAGGTGTCGATGCTGCACGCGGTGCACTACATCAAGGCAGCCGGCGGCATCGGAACGATGCTCGACGTCAAGGGCGGCGCGCAGCAGGACCGCTTCCCCGGCGGGACCCAGCAGATCGCGCTGCGGATGGCCGACGAACTCGGTGGCCGCGTGCATCTCGGCAACGCGGTCGAGCGCATCGAACACGGCACCACCGGGGTCACCGTGCACACGGGGACCGAGGCCGTGACGGCGCGCGCCGCCGTCGTCGCCATCCCGCCGGCACACCGGGACTCCATCGCCTTCGACCCCGGCCTGCCCGCCAACCGCGCCGGGTTGTCGACGCGGTGGCCCATGGGCAATCTGAGCAAGGCGTATGCCGCCTACGAGAAGCCGTTCTGGCGTGTCGCCGGCCAGTCGGGCGAAGCCCTGTCCGACGACGGGCCGGTGTTCATCACGTTCGACGTCAGCCCGAGTGACGACGGACCGGGCGTGCTGCTGGGCTTCACCGACGCACGCACCTTCGACCCGCTGGAGCCGGACGCACGCCGCACCCGCGCGCTGGACTGCTTCGTCAGCCTGTTCGGCGACGCTGCCCGCAACCCCGTCGACTACGTCGACCATCGGTGGAGTGCCGAGCCGTTCGCTGCCGGCGGTCCGACCGCTGCGGTGCCGCCTGGGTCGTGGACGACCTATGGGCACCTGCTGCGGGAACCCGTGGGCGCCGTCTTCTGGGCGGGCACCGAGACCGCGGACCAGTGGACGGGGTTCCTCGACGGGGCGGTGCGTTCGGGTCTGCGGGCCGCCGCCGAAGTCGAGGCCCACCTCGCTACGAGCTGATTCGGCGCTCCTGCGCTCCTGCCTCGAGTAGTCGACGAAGCAGTCGGTTGACCTCGTCGGGCTGTTCCAGAATCCCGCAGTGGCCGCCGGACAGCTCGACGATCGACGCCAGGTTTGGCGCATCGGCCGCGATGCGTCGCGAGGACCCGATGGGCAGCAGGCGGTCGTCACGACTGCCGATGACGAGCGTCGGAACGGTCAGGTTCTGCAACGAAATATGGCGTTCCCCAACGGAATCGACCAGCACCCTGGCCCAACCGCCTCGACCGGCGGGCGGTGTGTGGGCGAACAGGTCGAACACGAAGTCCGCGATCGCCGGGTCGGCGTGGCGACCCACCGCCAGGGCGGCCACGAACCGGCGGCTCTGCTGGACGGAGCCGGGCAGCAGCGGTGCGGCGCCCAGTCGCTTGAGCAACAGTCCCGCGGCCCGCACCCGGCTGCCCACGAATGCCGGTGGCACCGGGAGGAAGTCGACGTTGCGCAGCAGGTCGCCGGTCGTGGTGTTGATCAACGCGACCGCGTCGGCGCACTCCCGCACCCGATGCGGGTAACGCCTCGACCACGACGAGATGGCAATGCCGCCCATCGAATGCCCGGCGATCACGGCCCGCTCGCCGGGGGCCAACGTGGCGGCCAGCACGGCGTCGAGGTCGGCGGCCAGGAAGTCCAGGCCGTAGTTGCTCCGCCGGCCGCGCAGCGGCGGCACACCGCTACGGCCGTGGCCACGATGGTCGTAGGCGATCACCTTGTAATCCGCGGCTAGGTCGACGATCTGGTGGGCCCACACCCGGATTGCGCAGGTGATGCCGTGTGCCAGGACGACGGGGCGGCCGTCCTCGGGGCCGAAGACCTCGGTGTGGATTCTGGTGCCGTCCGCCGAGTGGACCTCGACGACGCGGCCGCGCGGCATCTGGTCCAGTACCGCTAGCCGCCTCGAGCTCGTCCGCACGTCCGCTCCCATCCCCGCGGCACCTTTGCCGACGGCGGAAGAATTGTAGCGATCACCACGTCAGCGCGGCATGATCAGCACCGGTTTGATCGCCGCGCCGGACACCGCGGCGGCCCACGCGGCACCGAAGTCGTCGAAAGCGAACCGGGTGACCAGCTTCTCCAGCGGCAGCTCGCCACGTCGGGTCAGCTCGGCGAGCCGCGGGATGAACACGTGCGGGTCGCTGTCGCCCTCGATCACGCCGCGGACCCGCAGCCCCTTGGCCATGATCAGACCGACCGGGAGCTCGGCGGTCAACGCGCCGAGGCCGACGAGAGCCAGTGTGCCGCAGTTCCGCAACGCCGCCAGCGCGGTGGCGATGACCGCGGGCAGCGCGGTGGTGTCCACCGCGACGGTGGGTCCGCCGCCGGTCAGGTCGGGGAGGTGCGCCGCGACGTCGTCCTCGGTCGGGTCCAGGACGGCCGTGGCGCCCAATTCGGCTGCCATTGAGCGCCGCTCGGCGTTGGGGTCGACGGCGACGATCGCGCGACAACCCGCGATCCGGGCACCCATCACGGCCGAGAGTCCGACGCCACCCGCGCCGAACACGACCACCGCGTCGTCGGCCCCGGCGGCGGCCGCGTTGAGCACCGTGCCGACGCCGGTCTGCACGCTGCACGCAAGCGGCGCCGCCAGCGCCGGGTCGAGCGGTTCGGCCACCGGGACGGTGTTGGACGGCCCGCCCAGGACGTGCGTGGCGAAGCTGGATTGACCGAAGAAGCCGCCGCGCAGCGGAATCCCGCCGAGGCGCAGGGCGCTGGCCTCGTCGGCCCGGTCACCCCGCATGTTGAGCGTGGTCGCATGGTCGCAGTACGCGGGCCTCCCGGCGGCACAACTGGCGCATCGGCCGCAGCTGGCGAAGGTGAGCACCACCTGCCGACCCACCTCGACCCGCGCCCGGGGTCCCGCCTCGACGACGGTGCCGACCCCCTCGTGACCGAAGACCATCGGCAGTTTGCGCGCCGGCCACCGTGCGGCGACGCTGACGTCGGTGTGGCAGATGCCGACGGCGTCGACGCGGACCAGCACCTCCGCGTCGACGGGCGCCCGCACCTCGACGTCGACCAGTTGGGGCGCGGATTCCTCGGTGAGCAGTACCGCCGCTCGTGCGTTCGTCACCGGGCGATGTTAAATGGTCACGATGCGCGCCATTCAGATCCCGCGACTCG
>Ga0209051_1000624_pt1 | contig 40729 bp, 50 predicted proteins | sample AraplaCvi_mMS_r2_2_FD_184286 | JGI IMG/M metagenome (GOLD analysis project Ga0209051, IMG submission 184286) | Arabidopsis root microbial communities from North Carolina, USA - plate scrape MF_Cvi_mMS_r2 (SPAdes) (version 2) | ecosystem: Host-associated > Plants > Roots > Endosphere | place...
TTCTAGCCAGACGGTTTCTAACCTCCCGACCCCCTCGCCATCCCGGCGAGGGGCGATCCTTACAGGAGGTCCAACATGCAAACGCACTGGGACGACACGTCCTTCGATGAACTGCCGGCACGCCGGCGCTCACGCCAGGCGCATCTGGCCGGCACCGCGAAGCCTGCAGCGTGCTCACCGCCCCCGGAGTTCCACGAGGAGCTGAAGGTGCCCTACCTGAAGATCCGCGGCCGTTGGCTGCGGCAGATGGGCTTCAACGTGGGCCGCAAGCTGCAGATCGAGGCCTGCGCAGGGGTGATCACCATCAAGCTGCTCGGCCCGCCGGCGGTGGAAGACCCACGGGTGCCCCGTTTCGTGGAGCGCACGATCTACCACGGTGAGATCAATTCCGAGTCGGGGCAGTTCGTCCCCGAGGACGTCATCCAATGAAGAAGCAGGTGTACATGAGGGTGAAGGTAGACCCCGATCTACGCCGCGCCTTTCAGCTGTCGGCGTGGCGTAGCGAGCGTTCGCCTACGAACATGCTGCGATCGTTTATCCAGGACTGCGTGAACCTGGATCGGAGCGCCCAAGGCGCTGATCTCTACGTTTGGGGGGATTCGTTCCCGGTGGAGAGCGAAGTACCGAAGGGGCAGGGCAGGCCCCGCTGAGGGCGTGCCGGGCCGGCCTGCGCCACCGGCCCTGATGGGTAATTCCGCGAAGCCATGTGCACGTGGCTTCCGGAGGGATTTGCCTCACCCCATTCGCATGCTGCGGGCTTCCAGCTCCTGCTGGTTCTGCTGCGTGCGCTGTTCGGTCTGCATGGCCAAGGCTTGCCGTTCCTGGCCTGCTTCATCCAGCCGCTGCAGCGATTGCTCCACCGGCGTCTGCACGGCTATCTCAGTGGCCATGGCAGCGCGCTGCTGTGCCGGGTCATGCAGGTTGCCCTGCACCACGAACACGTTGCGGCCTGCAGCGCCTTCTGCGGTGGCTTGGCTCAGTACCACGTGGTCAGCCCGGTCCAGCTTGTTCTCCACGGCCAGCGCGGTGAGGCTGGCGGTCAGCCGTTCGCTGGTTTCATCGAAGCTGCGCCCGTGTTTGGCGTCCAGCGCGGCCACGTGTTCGCGTATCTGCTGGTAGAGCGGGTAATGCGCACCGCCGGGGCGCAGTGCCGCCAGGCGGGTGTTCGGGTCCTGGCCGGGCAGGTCGTTGAGCACCACCTTTGGGGTTTCGATGCGCTGCCGGTACGGGTCGTCTGGGTGGAAGTGGGTTGCCTTCTCCTCGCGCTCCAGGCGGACCTCGCGGGTGTCGTTCAGCCCTTCCAGCACGCGTGGGTTGCGTTCCTGCATGGGGAGGCCGCTTTTGGTGTGGTGGGACCAGGTGCCGGCCTTCGGGTCATACACGTGGTGCGAGCTGCGTATGCCGATGACGTTGGGGTCGCTGGTGGGCAGCGACTGGTCGGCCATGCTCAGCTCATACACGCCCAGCTTGGCCACGTAGGCGGTGGCCTGGCCCCACGGCATGGCGTCGTAGGCATGGCCGGCGGTGTTCCATGCCCGCGCGGTGCCCCGGTAATCGTTGTTGAGCATTTCCTTCCAGACGTTCTCGGCAGCATCTTCGCTCAGGTTCTTGCGCGTGGCTTCCAGCAGGATGCGCGGGGTCCAGCAGTTCGGGTCCAACCCGTGCTGGACGAATGCTTTGTCATGGGCAACCTGCACGTCGCGGCCGGGCAGGTTGAGCGCCAGGTCTGGCCTGCGTGCCCCCACCCAGTACTCGCGGCGCTCAAGGTCCCGGTCGAGCAGGGTCTGGCCGAAGTCCTCCCACTGGCGCTCTGTCAGCGTGCGGTTCTGCAGCCTGGGGTTGCGGTCGTGCTGGTCGCTGGCTTCGAGTTGGGCATAGGCGTTGGCGACCTGGCCGGGCAGGTTGTCGTTGCGCACCACGCCCAGTGCCAGCAGGCCATAGCCGTCGGAGCCTTCCTTCTGTGCCAGGTAGTTCCAGTACAGCTCCCGGTTCCCCTTGGAGGCGTACTGCTGCAGGATTTCGATGTCCTTCTGATTCAAGCCGCTCATGCGTTGTTCCTCCTGAACATTCCTGGGTTACCGGACCTTGTACTTTGCCAGCGCCGCGCGGGTGGCTTCTTCCATGGCCTGCCAGTCCTTCAGCAGCACGCGTGGGTAAAACAGGGTTACGCCCAGGTTGTCGTTGGAGTCCACGAAGTAGTGGGTGCAGCTTGAAACCTTGACTGACTCATCGGGCACCAGTCGGTCGCCCTGGATCGCCAGGCCCTCGTTCCCACCCTCAGGCTGATCGCACTTGATGAACGTGGCCAGCATTCCGTTGGCGGCGCGGGCGATGTACCACTCGTCTTCCTTGCGTGGGTTGCGGGTAACGGGCTCCCCAAACTGCTTCTGGTATTCGTTGCCGAACTGCGCCATGCGCTCCTCGTCAATGGCGTACGGAATGAGGCCGAACCGCTCCGTACCCGCCTTGCGCAGATCCAGGCGGCGGCGCGGGTCGTTTCGGTTGACCGAGCCTGCTTCAGTGGTGGCTTCGGTGTTGCTCAGCCGGGGCAGCAGCTCTGATGCGGGGACCGCATCGAGGTAGTCGATGGAAGCGGTGACCGTTCGGTAGTGGTCTTCCATGCTGCGCGTGGGACGGTCGCCGGGAGCGGCAGCCTGCAGTCCGGGCCAGATGAAGCTCAACGCAATGCCGCCGCCCACCGATGGGCCAATCTGGTCATCGTAGAAGTTGGCCGGGAAAGCGTAGCGGTGCGGGCCGAGCTGGGCTACTACCGGCGCGGTGGTGTAGGTGTAGCCATCCACCGTGCGGCTCTGGCTGGTGTCTTCAGACATGGCAGGTTCCTTGTGTCCCTTTTCCGTGGGTGGGGCCTTGGCACAGGCGCTGGCGCTCAGGGCGACGGCGAGTGCAACTGACAGGCACCGGCCGGATGACATCACGCTCATGGGCCATTCCATTGCAGTGGTTGGGGTCAACTATAGGGAATGCTCTGTCAACGGGACAGGAACGGGGTGCGCGCGTGGCTACACGACCAGTGCCTTTGGGGCGGTCGACCCGTTTTTGGTCTTTGAGGCCAAGCTCACCGTCCAGTGGCCCTTGGAGTCCTGATGGGTTTTCAGCAAGGGATACGTCTTGACCATGGTCACCAGCTTGGCGTGACCGTAAGTACCCGGTTTGAAGGTCGGTAGAGTGAGCCGAATCAATCCGCTCACGCGTTGTTCCTCCTGAACATCCTGGGTCACTCAACCTTGTATGCGCTCAGCACGCCGCGCGCGGCGGCATCGATGGCCTTCCAGTCCTTCAGGAACACCCGGGGATAGGAGAGGGTCACCGAAAGGTCGCTTTCGGCATCTACGAAGTTATGGGTGCAGCCGGAGACCGGGACACTTTCGTCGATCTCAACCTGGTCGCCCTTCAGCGTGAGTGAGTCGCGGCCCTCCTGGAGCTTGTCGCACTTGATGAAGGTTGCCAGCTCGCCGCCCGGGGTGCGGGCGATGTACCAGTCGCTTTCCACGTTGGCGTTGCGCTTGGCCGGCATGCCGGTCTGCTTTTCGTACGCCTGGGCGAATTCGACCATCCGCGCTTCATCAATGGCATAGGGCGTCAGCCCGAACTGTTCGGCGCCGGGGGTGCGCATGTCCAGGCGGCGGCGCGGATCCTTGCGGTAGGCCGAGCCTTCCTCGCTGGTGGCGTCTGTGCTGGTCATGCGGCCCAGCAGCTCCGTGATCGGCACGCCGTCGATGTAGTCCACCGACATGGACATCGCGCGGTGATGGTCGGCCATGGAGCGGGTGCCGCGCGTGCCAGGGGCGGCTGCCTTGAGCTCGGGCCACATCAGGGTCAGGCCAACGCCGCCGCCAATGGCCGGGCCGATCTGGTCGTCGTAGAGGTTGGCCGGGAACGCGTAGCGGTGGGGGCCGAGCTGGGCCACTACCGGCGCGGTGGTGTAGGTGTAGCCATCCACCGTGCGGCTCTGGCTGGCGTCTTCAGACATGGCAGGGTCCTTGTGTCCCTTTTCCGTGGGTGGGGCCTTGGCGCAGGCGCTGGCGCTCAGGGCGACGGCGAGTGCAACTGACAGGCACCGGCCGGATGACATCACGCTCATGGGCCATTCCATTGCATTGGTTGGGGTCAACTATAGGGAGTGTGGTGTCAACGGGACAGGAATGGCGCCGCCAACGTCGATATCTGTCGCTGGACGATGCTTGCAGCTGTCGCACTTACTGCCTGGCCTGACATAGCATTTCACTGGCTATCGCTACGTAGTCGGAAAGAGGTCTCATGCCCATCGCTGCCCTTCGCGACTCAACTTGAGCGGGATCTTCAACGTCGTCTGGAGTCCACGCAGTGCCATGGCATCCCCCTTGGGTTCCAAATCGCTGAGGAACGTGCGTCCGGTCCCAAAGATAGGCAAATTGCTCTGGGTTCACTTCCTTTATCTCAACCAATGGCTGCATCAACTCCAATGCTCGGCGCTGAAACTGCGGATTCCGATCAGCATGAAGGGCCAGCAATGCGGCAGCATCGGCTGCCTTTCTTCCGACCGCAGAGATGCGCGGCCAGCCCATCGACTTCGTGATTGCATCGAGCCGCTGGGTGTTCTGTGCGTCAACTCTGAGTACTTCGTTCACGTCAACCTTTTGCGCGCTTCTTACCTCTTGGTCTCTCAACTCCATGGCTACTAGTTCATCAGCAACTCGATCTACATCTGAACGTGGGGCCTGGGCGAGTGCGCGTCCACCAAAAAGCAAGATGCAAAGGGTAAGCAGCACCCACCTGAAAACCTGTCCCAGCACAAAGTTCTCCTTCCTATCTTATTGCTCGATTAATCGGTGCCACGTGCACGTGGCTCCTCGGCTCAGGCCTTCTTGGTGGTTGATGCGTTTGTGGTCTTCGGGGCCACGCTCACCTCCCAGTGGCCATTGGAGCCTTTACCAGCTTTGAGCCCGGAGTATGTCTTCACCATCTTTGCCAGCGTGGAGTGACCGTAGGTATTCGGTTTGAAGGCCGGCTGAGTGCGTCGTATCTCCTCCACCAGCGCATTCAACGTCACCCGGCCATTGGGGGACGACGCCGCCAGTGTCTCCGCCGCTTTCACGACGAACGATGGGCTCTGCTTGGGGCGGGGGCCAGGTCCTGGAGCCTTCTTCGCTGCCTGCTTCTTTACCTTCGCCACGGGCGCCACGATGGGCTTGGGCACGTCTGCCACCTTTGCCACAGGCTTCGGTACGGGCTTCGCTACCGGCGTCCACTCAAAGAACTGATCGCACGCGTTTCGCAGTGCTTCCGGGCTATTGGCCGCGCCCGCGATGTAGACAATTGCGCCACGTTCCCTGAGCTTGCGGCACAGGTAGGCAAAGTCGCTGTCACCGGTGACCAGGCAGAAGATCTGTGCACGTTTGTCCAAGAGAAGCTCAATCGCGTCCAGCGACAAGGCAATGTCTGTGCTGTTCTTCCTGGGCGCGTAGGGGAACTGCAGGCAGCTGGTAAACGACTGCCGGACCAGAACCTGTTCCCACCCCTTGTTGATCGTGTTCGGGTTGCCGTAGCCCCGGCGAACTGTTACCCGCCCTGCCTGTGCTGCTCGCTGCAGCGCGAATTCGGCGATTTCCGGCGGCACGTTGTCGCAATCAATCAGGAGGGCGACGGACGCTTCCTGGGTGGGGAGGGCCATGGCAGTTCCTTGTGCTGGGCCGGGGTGTCGGCAGGTGAACTATAGGCAATTTGGTGGTGCGTGCGCGCGGAGTTTGGGGGACTGGCTTGCGGGGGGAGCCGACTGACAGTCGGCGCTACCGGGAGGCCGGGGTGGCGCTGCCGCTGGGTGTTATCCCATGCGCATTGTTTGGTGGTGGTTGTGTTCCTGCTGCTGGGTCCGTGCCAGCGCCTGCTGTTGGCGCTCCTGGCCGACCTCCTCCAGCCGCTGCAGCGATTGCTCCACCGGCGTCCGTACGGCCACATCCGTGGGCATGGCGGCGCGGCGGTGTGCTGGGTCGCTCGGGTCGCCCTGGACCACGAACACATTCCGCCCGGCGGGGCTGTCGGCGGTCTGCTGGCTCAGCAGTACATGGTCGGCGCGCTCCAGCCCGTTCTGGCGGGCGAGTGCCACCACGCTGGCGGTGAGCCGTTCGCTGTTCTCATCCGGGGCGCGGCCCTGCCTGGCGTCGATGGCGGCCACGCCTTCGCGTACCTGCTGTACCAGGGCGTAGTCCGGGGGGCCGGGGGTGATGTCCGCCAGGCGAGTGGCAAGTTGCCGATCTGCTGGGCTGCCCTCGATCGAGGCAGTACGCGGGCTGGGGGTGATGGTGCGGTGCGGATCGTCCTCATGGAACTGGGTGGCCTTGTGCTGGCGCTCCAGGCGCGCTTCGCGGGCATCGTTGAGTTCGGCAAGCCGGCTGGGGTTGGTCTCTTCCCGCATGGAAACGTGACCGCCGCCGATGCTGACGTTCACCCATTTCTTCTCCGCCTCGAAGTACATGACGTAGCGGCTGTTTCCGCCAATGACGTTGGGATCAACCGCCGACCGGCCTTCCAGGAACTGGGTGGCCTCGGCGGCGCTGAGCTTGGCCAGGTACTTGCCTCCCTCCATCGCGCCCATCTGGGCGAAGGTGTCGTAGCTGGTTTTGCCTACGCGAACTGCCCCCATGTAGCCGTTATCCAGCATGTTGGTCCAGATCTGCTCCATCTTCTGGGGGCCGCTCTCCTTCAAGGCGGCCTGCAGGAGCACGCGGGGTGTCCAGCAGTCGGGGTCCAGCTCGTGCTGAACGAATGCTCTGTCATGAGCAAGCATGACGTCACTGCCCGGCAAGTTCAGCGCAAGGTTCGCGTTGCCTTCCCTCAGATGATGGGTTCGGCGCTCCAAGTCCTGTTTCAGAAGCGTCTGCCCGAACTTCTCCCACTGACGTTCTGAAAGGGAGGCATTGGAGAATTGGGAGCCCTCGTTGCCTTGCCGGGCGGCGTGGCTCTGCGCGTAGCTGTTGGCTACCTGGCCCGGCAGGTTGTCGTTACGCACCACGCCAAGCGCCAGCGTGCCGTAGCCGTCGGCCCCCGGCAGCTGGGAGAGATAGTTCCAATACAGTTCGCGGTTGCCATTGTTGGCGTAGTACCGCAGTACACGCAGGTCATTGTCATTCAATCCATTCATCTCAAACTCCCCTCACCGCGGAATCTACTTGACCTTGGTGCGATCCAAGACGTCCCGTATCGCCAGCTCCATGGCCTTCCAGTCCTTAAGGAACACGCGGTTGTAGTTGAGGCTGATTGAAAGGCTGTTCTTCAGGTCGACGATGTAGTGCACGCAGCCGGCAACCGTGGCTCCTGGACCGTCCGCGAGCGCATCGTTCTCGACAATCAGGCCGTCACCGGAGTGTTTAGCGCTGTCGCACTTGATGAACGTGGCGAGTGCGCTATCCGGACTACGGGCGATGTACCAATCGTCCTCGAATGCTGGGTTGCGAGGATGCGGATGGCCATACTTGGCTTCATACGCTCGCGCATACTCGGCCATCCGCGTTTCATCGATGGCGTAGGGGATCAGCCCGAACCGGTCCGGCTGGGGAACACGGAGATCCAGGCGATCAGACGGATCATTGCGCTCCAGCGAGCCTTCTTCTGTGATGGCTATGTTGGAAGCTTGGCGATCAAGCAAGGTCTCGACCGGAACGCGATCGACATAGTTAATTAGCACCCGGATTTCCTTACGGAAGTCATTGGTGCGTGGATTCGCCCGTGCGCCGGGGGCGGTGGGCTTCATGCCCGGCCACTCGATGACCAGGCTCACGCCGTCGCCCGGCCACGGGGCTATCTGGCTGTCCAGGTAGTTGGCGGGAATGCGGAAGGTGTTCGGCCCCAGCTTCACGTCTACGGGGGCATCTGTGTAGGTATGGCCGTTGAGGGTACGACTCTGGCTGGTGCTTTCAGACATGGCAGTTTCCTTTTGTCCCTGCTCCGTAGGTGGGGCCTGGGCGCACGCGCTGGTGCTCAAGGCGGCGGCGAGTGCAACTGCCAGGCATCGGCAGGGTGACATCACGCTCATGGGGCCATTCCATTGCATTGGTTGAACCCGACTATAGGCAAGGTTCGGTCAACGTGGCCGGAACAGGGTCACTCTTGACCACCGGCAGGCGATTGCCAGCAGCCTTGGCAATCTGCCCCGGAGGCCCGGGCTGTCGCAATCGGCGCGCCCCGGCGGCTATTGGCGGTTTATCTGCCGTCAGGCGGCGATAGACAAGCCAGATGGGTCGACCAGGAGGGCGGTTACACTGCCATGGGACTCAACGGAATGCGGCCACGATGACTAAGGGAGTAGGGCGTATGGCTGGGAAAGCCAAGGTGTGGCTTGCAGTGGGAGTGGCTGTGGCGCTAATGGGGTTTGCCCTGTTGCGGCAGGGTCCGGCAGCGCAGGCGGTTGCAGCCAGTGCAAAGGCCCCGTCTGTACACGCACCGACTCCGAGCGCCCCGCCTTCTGATGCGCCGGTCACAAGCACGGCCTACGGCAGTTCCGTTGAAGCGCGCAAGGTGAAGGCGTTCGAAGACCTCAAGCAGCGGGCCAAGGCCGGCGACGCGGTAGCGCAGCGTCTGCTGGCAGATACTTACGAGGCGTGCTTCATCGTCAATATCGACCGCGGGAACTTCCTTGAAGGCCTCGACTTCAACAGGCAGATGATCCGTGCCCCCGCGCAGCTCTCAATACTTGAGAAGACAGCGCAGGAACGCTTTGCGCAGTGCGGGGCTGTTGACGGTGGCGCCATCATTCCGCTGGAACTCATCCGTGGTTGGTATGCGCAGGCCGCAGAGAATGGCGATCTGGCGGCGCGTTTGAACGACAATGCTTACAAGCGAAAAGCGTTGGGCGCGGCAGAATCCTCCGCGCTGCTTGAAGAAGTTCTGGCTTCCAACGATCCCGCCGTCGTATTTGCCATGGGTACGACGTTGGGGGCCAGGTACCTGACCGACCCGAACGACCCGGCTTATGCACTGGTGAGCGGGGAGGGGGCAGGCAACGCATGGATGGTGGCGGCGTGTCGCATGGGATACGACTGCGGGCCGTCCAGCGCTCTTATGGCCACCTTGTGTCTGGGCACCAACGGCTGCATCGGCGAGGACTTCGAGACCTTCTGGAAGAGGGAGCTTCCCAGTGACGTCGAGCGCAGGGAGTTGGAGCGCAGGGTGACCGAGATACTCCGGTTGGTGGAAGGGCAGTGAGTTACGGGCGCAGGCAAGGCCGCCACGCATCGGCAAGATGCAGGTCGTAGTCCTCGCCATACACCAGCGCCGCCTCACGCGGCGCCAGGTCGTAATACCTCAGCAGCGTCGGCCCATCCATTCCTGCGTCCACGTGGTCGATGGCATAGAAGGTGAGCATGGCCTGGTCGAACTGCTCAAGCCAGGTTGTATCGATCTGGTCCATGGGTGTTCCGTAAGCCCTCTTGAAATGAACTTCGTGATCTGGGTCACTTCGCCTGCTTGATCGGACCGATACCCTGCTTAGGCCAGCTTTTGCTAAACGCTGGGATCAACCAATTGGGACACGGAGACCCCTATGAAATGGATGCTTCTCGGTTGTTCATTCTCCGCCTGCCTGGCCAGCGCCACTTGGGCGCAGGTGCCCGATCCGGACTCTGATCAGGGCAAGGAGATGCAGGTATTGGTGAGGAGCTACATCGCGGCGCACCCTGGCGTGTCCATCGACGATGCGATCACCCGGCTCGCGGTTCAAACCGAAATCCTGCAGCCAATGGAGGATCTTCGGCAGGAGTTCGCAGGCCGATTGACGGCGCTCTCCATCCAACACGCCCCGGACCAACACATTCTCGTTGAACTGAAAGGGTCGTCGCCTGTGCCCAACAGGATCCTGACAACTGCCAGCGGGAGCACCCGGGTCATCATCGAGACTGGCCACCGCCATACTGAGGAAGAGTTCTACTCGATTGTTGAGAGACATCAGGACCTGCTCTATAGCTCCATACCCGACATCACTGGCTTCTCTGGGTGCCCAGGTGACGACCTTCTTGAGGTCTACATTGCGGGAAATGAAGCAAGCGCCGAGGAACTGAAAGCGACCCTTGGAAAGCTTGAGCGGGTTATGGGTCTTGCTATTTCCCTCAGACCAAACATGCCCAGAGCAGTCAATATGGAATACATCAAAGGCCGGGCGGTGCTCTAGAGCAATAACTCGTACTGCACTACCGGATTCCCGGTCACGCATACGGCTTGATCCGCTTCAGCTGTTCCACGCCAATCCGGCGGGCGGCCAGATCGCCTCGCTACGATCAAGTTGCCCGCTGCTGCCGATGTACGCGCCGATGGAACCGTAGCCCGCGCCAGCCACGGCCGCCCCGCAGAAGTAGACCGGGTAAAGGCCTTCGAGGACCTGAAAAAGCGGGCCAAGGCGGGCGATGCCGTGGCCCAGCGCAGGTTGGCCGACACCTATGACGGCTGCTACTTCGTCAATATTGACCGAGAGAACTTCATGGACAGTCTCGATTTCTATAGGCAGATGATCAGGGCGCTTGCCCAGCTCTCTGTGCTGGAGCAGGTGGCGGCCGAACGTTTCGCCCAATGCGGGGCAGTGGATGGTGGCGCCATCGTGCCGATGCAGCTGATCACGGGCTGGTACGCGCAGGCCGCCGAAAACGGTGACCTGGCCTCCCGGTTGATGGACAACGCGTTCAAGCAGAAGCGGCTGGATACGGCTGAAGCTGCCGAGCAGCTTGAAGAAGTATTGGGCTCCAATGATCCAGCGGCCTTGTTTGCCATGGGCAGCACGATGCACAGCAACTATCCCGCCAGCGCAGACGGACCGGCGGCGGGCTTGATGACCGGGGAGCACGCCGGCGAGGCATGGATGGTGGCTGGCTGCCGCATGGGGTACGACTGCGGGCCCTGGGGCAAACTGATGGGAACGCTGTGCCTGATGCAGAACGCTTGTACGGGTGAGGACTTCGAGGCCTACCTCAAGCGGGCGATGATGAACGAAGCGGAGCGAAGGGACTTGGAGCGTAGGGTGACGGGATATTGCGGTTGATTGAGGCGTAGCCCTCCCGCCGCTGTCTACACCATTCCCGCAGGAGCAAGCGAGCCAACGAAACGCCGAGCAAGCGGTAGGAATTCTCTGATGGCCGACCAGCCCGCTGGCATGGCACTCTTTACCCGATGGACCCACCTGAACGCCGTTGTTTGGGTCCAACCCGGGTCGATGAACGGAAACACTTAAAATGAACCCTACGCCGCCACCCGTTCCAAGCAAACTCCGTGAACTTCTGGGCGCATATCCCGAACATATCGAGCGGCTGCAGTTGGCCATCGACAAGGCAGCCTCCGAATCTGGTGCCAGTACACCTCGGATTGAGCACATTGTTTGGGCGTTGGAAGACTGTCTTGAAGGTTTCGTGGCGTCGGCTCGTGTCGAACTTGATGCTGCTAAGGCCAAAGGCAGTGCCGATGGCATTCGCCACGCCGAAGCAAAGGAAATGCTGATGCTGCGTGCGGCATTGAAGCAGCAATGGATCGGCGATAGCGGTCTCCTTGATTTCTTGGAGCGGGATGAGGCCAAGATGAAGCCACTGGCGATGCTTGAAGACGTCGCTTGTGCGGGCGTGAAGGTATAAGGGTTTTACTATGGTTTCATCGCCAGTCGTTATGGCATCCTGAGATCCGGGACCGTACAGCGTCCGCCAGCTCGTCGGGCACGCGGCTACCCTCCGCGCGCGCTTCCAACAACGTGATGTCAGCGCTTTGGGAGCCGCAGCCTGATTGGAATGACCGTCACTAGACACAATGGATGCTGCAAATGACCGCTTCGCTGCCTCCAATTCCTCAGAGACTTTGCGAGATGCTGAAGGAATACCCGGGTCACTTGGTCAGAATCCATGACGCATTGGCTTCCGTGGCGAAAGAGCCTCAGGTGGCGCCACGCTTCGAGCTGGTCATCTGGGTAATGGAAGATTTGGTGGGCGCTTTCTTCGAGGAAGCACGGCAACAGCTTGCTGTGGCAAAGAGGCAAGGTGACTCCGAGCTCGCCTCAAAACTCGAAGCGGAGGAGGCGCTCATGGCGACGCTTGTCCTTCAGAAGCCTTGGTTTGGTGACAAGGACTTCACACTCTTTTTCGGGAAGTAGGGTGGGTGTCGAATCACCGCTGCGAGTGACCACCTGAGTAGCGAAGAGCATGCGCGGATACTGATGGACAAGATATTTCCCGCAAGCCATCTCGAATCGATTCAGTCTCATGTTCGGCCAACGGCGATCATCGTGGCTGGCCAAGCCGGTGTCGGTGAAGGCGGATTCAGCTAAGTCGCGAGGGATGAACTGTTGCACGACGCCGCCGTCATCGCCCCGGCCCCGCTCATTCGTAGCGAAGGAAGGGCAGAGCGACGCCTGAACCGGAACAGACTAAGGAAGAGTGATGCCGATCCACTTCAAGCCCATCGAAAATACCTCATTTGATGAGGGTAGTGGCGTCACAATCTCGCATCCTCGAATTCTTCTAGATGCGCCGCTGGATGGTGTTGCCAGCGTCGAGTACCAGTACACGTTCCGCCGAGGCGGTCAGCGGGTGGGTGACATGGGGTTTTTCGGAACCGAAGTCGCTGCCGAGTTGGAGGGCCAGCGCGGCTTGATCTACACACTCGATCTTCGCCCTGCTGAAGTACTCATTGATATGTTGAAGTTCAAGAGGTTCCTGGGCGACACAAACGACGACTTCGGTTTTATCAGCTTCCTGGCACAGGGCTTGGTGAATGTCTTCGCGAGTAAAAAGGCCAATCCCGAGAGCAGGCGCTATCTGGTCGTCGGTAGCGCCGAAGACCTAGCGCGCGTTGGTGCGCCTGCACCTGCCGGCTACCTGGAGCTGCCTGATAGCAGCATCATTCTCGCTGAGTTGTTTGTTCCTGCGCATGTTGCCTGACGTGAGGCAACATGCCCAGTTCTGTGTCTGACGACTTTGCCCGGACTACCCTCTCTGCCACCACCAATATTCGTGACCAGAGTCCCGTCTCGAATGCTCAGGTTGAAGGCGTGATTGAGTACCTGAAGTCGCAGGGTTCAGGGCCTGACAGCGTCACCAGCTACGCCGACGCAGGCGGTCCGGCGGCGGGGTTGATGACCGGGGAACATTGAAACGAGCGATGTCTTCTTCTCAGCAGTCGCGAAGGTTCGATCGACCTGTGTTCCAAGTGGCAAAATGGGAATTTTCTGATAGTTGCGGACGATGTCCATGTGGCACTCTGGCGGCGATGGAGTACCCCGAACGCTTGGACGGCTATCGCCTGAGTCAAGATGCCCTCGTACAGACGAAGTACGTTCGTTACTTTAAGGCGCGTTATCTAGGGAAGCGGCCATGCCCACAGACTTTAAGCCGAGGGGAACCTCGTCGTTTGATCAGGAGAGCGGCGTTCACATCCCTATGCCGAGAATCCTGCCGCACACCTTCCAAGATGGCCGCGAGGGCGTTGAGTACCAGTTCTCGATTCGTAAAGGCGGCGAGCTAATCGATGGCCTGGGAGTTTTCGGGACGGAGGACGTTATAGAGGCGTCTGGGCGGCGCGAGTGGGCATTTTCCATCGATTTGAGCTCAGAATCGGCTCTGCGCTCAATGCTTCGCTCCAAAGAGCGCATCGGGAGCGCGGATGACGACATCACGTTCCTAACAGCGCTCGCGAGAGGTCTTGTGAATGTATTTGCAGGACAGGATGACAATCGGAATAACATGTCTTACGCCGCATTTACCTCGGTTGAAGCGCTCTCGGCCTTGGGCCTTCCCGTGCCTGCAAGCGTGCGCGTCATGGCACAAGGGACTGTCGTTCTTGCCGAAGTTCATGTCCCCGCTCATCGCGCCGTCACAAACCGAGGGGGGCATGCCCTTTAACTCTGAGCCACGTCCAGGATCTTATGGCATCGTCATGACTCCTCCGCGAGTGCTTCCAGCAAGTCCACCCGAGGATCCAGTCCACACCGAATGCCAGTACTTCCTTTTTCTTCATGGCGAACGTGTTGACCGAATGAGGCTTGTTGGGAGCGCTGAATATATAGCCCGGGGCGGCGCGAGTGAGCGCCGGTTTGCGGTTGATCTGATTCGTGACTGGGTCCTTAAGACCGCACATGCTTGTACTTGGCGCTAAGAGCGAGATATCAGTACGGCGTATATCCGACTAAACATCCAGAGATGACCATGCCTCTTAGCTTCCAGCCTCGCTCGCACTCCTCTTACGATCCGACTAGCGATGTTTCAATTCCGCGCCCTCGGATTTTGCCAACCACGCTGGCTAGCGGTGAGGGCGGCACGGAGTACCATTATTCGTTCTTCCGCGGCGAAGATCGGATAGGTGGGCTGGGCTTCGACGGTCCCGACGTGGTCGTTGAGACCGACGGGTACCGGGAGTGGGTATTCACCTTCGATCTAACCCGGGAGCAGACCTCCAGTCCATGCTCAGATCTAAAGCAGATTTCGGCAGCACGGACGAGGATCTCACGTTCCTGCGAGGTCTCGCACAGGGTCTGGTCCTGGCATATGCCGGGCAAATGGACAACGAGGACAATCTTCGCTATATCGCCGTGACTTCGGTTGAGGCCCTGGATCAGGCTGGTGTTCCTATTGCAGGGGCAATTCCTGTACTTCCTGATAAGAAAGTTGTATTGGGTGAAGCTGCTGTGCCATCACACGTATAGCCTGGGTTGAAAGGTACTAGTCCTGACGAAGTATGCTCGCTCCCTTTACGAAAAATATCTTGGAAAGTGGCTATGCTTATTGATTCAAGCCGAAGGGGGCATTCTCCCCGCAAGGAACTATGATGCCTCTCCAATTCATACCACGGGAACGATCTGCGATTGACCTTGTCAGTGGCGTCTCGATTCCGAGACCGCGAATGCTGCCCAGCTCTGACGCAGGCGGAGGTAGGACGATCGAGTTCCAGTACGCCTTTCTGCGTGATGGCGAACGCATCGGTGGAATGGGAGTCTTCGGGGCTGAAGCGGTTGCTGAGAGGGCAGAGGGCCGGGAGTGGGTATGCACCTTGGACCTCACACCAGTCTAGGTTCTGGAGGACATGCTCAGGTTCAAGAGGTCCTTGGGTCACACCGACGATGACATCACGTTCGTAGCGGGGCTTGCGCAGGGATTGCTGAATGCCTTCGCCGGGCAAGCGGACAACAAAGATGCTCGTAGTTACGTAGCAGTTACATCAGTTGCGTCGCTGGATCAGGCCGGAGTTCCCGTCATGGGTGCTGTTCCCGTTCTGTTTGACGGTACAGTGGTCCTAGCTGAGTTTGCTATCCCGAACGGCGGTGTCTGATGATGTCGCAAGCGGCACAGAAGCACCTTTGGCACACGGGTGGTGCCTTCTGGAAATACTTTTACCTGAAGTCGTCTGGAACTGGTCCTGACGCGCATCGGGCCGTCACATAGTTAAGGAGTAATGAACCTGCTACGCTGAAACGGACGCCAAGAAGCGATAATTTACTCGCAATTGGAGGTTCCCATGCCACGTCCCCCTCGCCGTCATTACACCGATGATCAGAAGGCCCAGGCCGTCATCCTAGCTGAATCCATCGGACCTACCGCCGCAGCCCGACAGATCAACGTTGCTGTGAAGTCGCTGGCGAACTGGCTCACAGCCTCACGCGCGGGTCAGCCGTTGCGCTCCCCTTCCCGCCAGCCGGCAACGGAGGTGGAGGCCGAGCTGAGCCGCTTAAGGGCGGAAAATGCCACCCTGCGGATGGAGCGCGACATCTTAAAAAAAACGACGGCGTTCTTCGCCAAAGAGTCCAAGTGAGGTTCGCCTTCGTCGCGCGTGAACGGACCAACTATCTGGTACGTCTGCTGTGCCGGCTGATGAACGTTTCGGCTTCGGGCTTCCACGACTATCTGCGAAGGCTTGCCGAGCCGTCGGCAGATACAGACGTAGCGCTGCGCGAGGACCTGCGGGCCATTCATGCCCAGAGTCGCCGAACCTACGGTCGCCCTCGGTTGGTCCAGGCGCTGCGAGCGAGAAACCATGCCGTGGGACACAAGCGCGTTGCTCGGTTGATGGCCGAAGAAGGCCTGTGCGGCAGGGTCAAGGGCTCGCGCCGGCCGCGCGGCGGCCAGCCCAGGGATGCTCGTCCGCCGGCCGAGAATCTGCTTGAGCGGCGGTTTTCCGTGGAAAGCGGTCAGCCAGCATGGGTCGGCGACATCACCTATCTGGCTACCCGCGAAGGCTGGATGTACCTGGCCACCGTTATCAGCCTGCAGACACGCCAAGTGTTGGGCTACAGCCTATCTGATCGCATGCCCGACGATCTGGTCCAGCAGGCATTCCTCAACGCATGGGCGTCGTCTCCAGGCGAGCCAGGGCTGCTGTTTCACTCTGATCGCGGCTCTCAGTACACCAGCGGCGTCTTCAGCCGAACCGTGGCCGCGCACGGCGCAGTGCAAAGCATGAGCCGCAAAGGGAACTGCTGGGACAACGCGGTTGCGGAAAGCTTCTTTGCCACTTTGAAGAATGAAGAAGCCATCGGTGTATATGAAACAAAGGATCACGCTCGACGGTCTATCGCGAACTACATCCACGGCTTCTACAATCCAACCCGGCTACATTCGACGCTGGGATATCTATCACCCAACGAATATGCCAAACGATTGAAAGCCGCCGGCTGACCACGTGTTTCTTGGCGTCCGATCTCAAGGGGCAGGTTCATAATCACCGCTGAAGCTGCCGAGCAGCTTGAAGAAGTATTGGGATCCAATGATCCTGCGGCTGTGTTTGCCATGGGCAGCTCGTTGCACAGCAACTACCCCGCCAGCGCAGGCGGCCCGGCGGCAGGCTTGATGACCGGGGAGCACGCCGGCGAGGCATGGATGGTGGCTGGCTGCCGCATGGGGTACGACTGAGGGCCCACCGGAAAACTGATGGGAACGCTGTGCCTGATTCAGAACGCTTGTACGGTGAGGACTTTGAGGCCTACCTCAAGCGGGAGATGATGAACGAAGCCCAGCGAAGGGATCTGGAGCGCCGGGTGACGGAGATACTTCGCTTGGTTGAGGGGTAGCGTCTGCGCAGCTTTTCACACCAATCCCGCAGGAGCCAGCGGGACAACGACACTCCAGGCAACAGGTAGGAATTCTCCGATGGCCACCCAGCCCGTTGGCGTGGCACTCTTCCTCCATTCAATGGGTGGGCCTGCCTGGAAGGAGCTGCTTAGGCTCACTCCAGATCGAGCAGGCTGCCGTGCAGCCGATCTACATCCAGAGATGACTCATGCCTCTCCACTTCCAAGCTGAATCGGATTCTTCATTTGACCCCATCAGCGGTGTCACCATACCGGAGCCTCGCATCCTTCCTGGAAAGCTCCCGGACGGCAGCGCAGTCACGGAGTATCAGTACGCGTTCTATCGGGGCGATGCACGTATCGGCGGTTTGGGCTTCAATGGTCCCGATATGTCTGTTGAAGTCGACGGGATGGCGGAGAGGGTGTTTATCTTCGATCTTGGCCACGGTTGGCTGATCAAGTCCATGCTGGAGTTCAAGGAAATCATCAAGAATCAGGATGATGACTTCACGTTTCTGCGTGGACTCGCGCAAGGGTTGGTGTTGGCGTATGCGGGCCAAACTGACAATGAAGAGAATCTGCGATACATCGCTACTACAACCCCGGGTGCACTGGTTGGAGCGGGTGTACCTCCTTCGGTGGAAATGGCGATGAAGCCGCAGGACCCCATCGTCCTCGCCGAAGTACGCATTGCCAAACACGCTGGTGGAGGATGGCCCCGTGGCGACCTTCGCTCTCGATGATTTCGCCCGGACGACCTTGGGCGGTGCCCGCAACAAGGAGTTTTCGGCAGGAGTTTTCGGGACGGAGGACGTTATAGAGGCGTCCGGGCAGCGCGAATGGGCATTTACCACCAATTTGAGCTCCGAGTCGACCTTGCGCTCAATGCTTCGCTGCAAAGAGAGCATCGGGAGCACGGATGACGACATCAACTTCATAACAGCGCTCGCAAGAGGTCTTGTGAATGTGTCTGCGTCATGGGCACTGTTCCCGTTCTGTTTGACGGTACAGTGGTCCTGGCTGAGGTTGCTATCCCGAACGGCGGTGTCTGATGATGTCGCAAGTGGAACAGAGGTACCTCTGGCACACGGGTGGTGCCTTCTGGAAATGTTTTTACCTGAGGTCGTCTGGAACTGGTCCTGACGCGCATCGGGCCGTCACACACTTAAGGAGTAATCATGCCCTTGAACTTTGAACCACGGCCTGGCTCTGCGGTCGATGAGGGTAATGGAATCGTGATAACCGCGCCGCGCGTGCTTCCGGCAAGTCCACCCGAGGATCCACGCCACACCGAATACCAATACCTCATTCATGTTCATGGCGAGCGTGTTGACGGACTCGGACTCTTCGGAACTGACGAATTTCAAGGTCAAGGTAGTTCGCGGGAGCGCAGATTTACGCTCGACCTAAGTCGTGACTGGGTCCTTAAGTCCGCACTTGGCTTCAAGGAATCCATTGGAAACACGGATGAGGAATTCGGGTTCCTCCAGGGGCTTGCTGAAGGACTGGTAATGGCAAATCTGGATGAGAGCAGTTCCAAGTACAGTATCCGCTATGTAGCCATAACCACGCCCGAAGCACTTGCTCGATGTGGGATCAAACCAGTCGCACCGAATCTTGACGAATTTGGGTGTGACATCGTATTGGCCGAAGCGCGCGTGCCAGTCCGAGTTGGCTGAGGTGAATCCCCTTGGCGAACTTCACGTTTGACGATTTTGCTCGTACCACGCTTTCAGGGGCCAGCAACACAGTCGACCTTTCGCCGCTGTCGGCGCAACAGATGGACGAATTGGTGGAGTACCTGAAGTCTCCTGGCTCAGGGCCGGATGCTGCAACAAGTTACTCGGATTACGTTGCTGCCAAGCTGAGGGCCCATCCACCCATGCTTGCAGCTGGAAGAGAGTATGTGGCTTTTTCGGGTTCAGATCATTCGGGTGTTTCAAATTTTCTAAACGCCGCCGATTACGTAAGGGACGTTGATTCGGGAGCAGGTATCATTGGCGAAACCCCATGGGGCGCTTTCATCGAAGAGGTGCGGTCCGAACCTCTCAACTATCCGGAGTTTAACGCCATGGAACGCGGATTGGAGCGGTTCATGGATGCGCAGGGAACGGAGCCGCTGCGCGGGAATTACAAGGCTGCTCTACAGGACATGATGTGGAACGCCGGCAGCCCGGAGTACTTCGAGAACGCCATCGCCACCGGCAAACCTTTGCTCGCCTTGGTCGAGAATGCTCCCCCTAACCGAGGCTTCAGCAACTTCGAGCTGACCACTGCACTTGAACATCCAAACACCAGGATCAACGGATACCCGGTAAGTTCCTTTGGCCCAGATCCGCTGGCGTTTGTAAGCAAGTCGGCTGCCGAATACCAGGCGCTGGAGATCGCCCTCGCGCGGGAGGCCGCCACCAACAGCGGCCACGCCGTGACGGTTGCCGAGGTGCGTCTGCAGTTGAGGCCGATTGATGGCTACGATGCCGTGGCGCAATCGCTGTTCAACCGTCCGCTGGACGAGTTCAAGACCCTGAGCTTTGCCGAGATGACGGCCACGCGGACGCAGTGGGTAGCCGCTGGCTCCAGCCTGGCGACAGCGCCACGCACGTACGTGGATGTACCAGAGAACATGTCGCATGGGTCTCAGCAGCCCGGTGCCGCGCGGGCCCCACCCGGTACAGCAGCAACCGCTGCGGAGGCAGTCGCCGAGAGCGCGCCGCGTGCACCGCACACCGGTTTGAGCCCGGGCATGAAGGTCGCCGGCGTTGCCGGCGTGGCACTGCTGGCGCAGGACTTCGCCATCTCTGGCCACAAGTGGGTGGAGCTGAGTTCCCAAGGCAACGCAGCGGGCGCTGATTCGACGGCAGCGCACTTCGTCGGGCGCAATGTCGGGGGTGCATTGGGCGGCTTTGTCGCCGGCGCCAGTGTTGGTCTTACTACCGGCTCCTGGACCGGACCGGGTGCGCTGGTCATCGGCGTAGGCGGCGGTGTTCTGGGCGCCCACCTCGGCGAGGAGTGGGCAAACCAGAAGGATATGAAAGCCATCTACGTCCAGGTGGACCCCATGGGCCGCACCTGGACCCGAAGCCCTACCGACGAGGAAGGGCGGTGGCTGCGTGCCGCGCACCAGCAGCAGGTGCAGTCCGCTGAGCTGGGCACAGGCGTGGAAGTGCGGCCAGTTCAGACCGCGCAGGGGGAAGATGTCACCTTCCGCGCCGGTTACGTGGCGACTGGCACGCTGGAGCGGCAGTTGAACTGGCAGGCGGCCAAGGCGTCGTACGAGCTGGGCTTGGCCCATCTTCCCCCGCCGCAGGATCCGTATCGCCTGAATGCTCGCGCTGAGCAGGGACCCCCGCCGGCGCCGTTTGAAACGAGGAGGGCATTCGTGCGCGACCCGACCTCCCGTCAATGGGAGCTGCAGATCACGCAGATGCTGGATGGGCGTGCGCCGGTCACACGCCACGAACCGGTTTCAGCGGAGCAGGCGCAAGCCCTAGATGCGCAGTCGCGGGCCGTGATCGCCCAGAACGCTGCCAATACGCCAGCTGCCGTCGCGGCGCGCTATATGGTGGCGCACGCGGAAGGGCGCTGGAGCGATTTTGGCGATGCAAACAATCCTTCTGTTCCCGCCGCCATCCAGGACGCACAGGGCAGATCAGGCACGCTGCAGGCAAGTAACGGCCACACGTACACCCGCCAGGACGATGGCCAGTGGCGCGACGACGGGCTGGTGTTCAGTGGCACGGCTGACGGCAACCTCAGCGATGAGCTGGATGTTACGTGGCAGAGCCAGCAGATTGGCGTGGCCGGTCTGGGCAACATGGCCGAGCAGGTCAAGGCCACGGTGCAACTGGCACCGGAAGGCGTGCGTGGGCAGGTGGAAGCACTTTACGCACGGCACGGTATCGAACGCAGTGAAGCGCAGTTGGCGGCTACAGCGGCAGCGGTGGAGCAGAGTCTTGCGGACAATGGAAGGCAAGGTGACCTGGTACTTGAACTGATACCAGACCCGCGCACCCACGCGCCAAGCGTTGACAGCGCCATTGCTGCATTCGGTGATGCGGGCGGCAATCGCATGGTCCTTACGGCGACCACCACGATGGAGGACGTTGCGAGGGTTCAGGCGTCACAGCAGCATACCGCCGCTGTGCAGGGCAACGTGGCGGACGAGGTGCCAATCCAGAACGCGCCGGAGCTGCGCATTGAGGCACTGTCGCCCGACGCGTGGGATGCCCATCAGCAGGCGCTAAGGGAGGCCAACCGGCAAGGCGCTTCCGCGGAGGAGGCCGCACAGCTGGCTGCATTGGCGGCGATGCGGGCAGATGGCAGGGACGTCGCTGAAGCGCGTGTGCCGGAGCTGGTTGAGAACGAGCCAAGCACTAACAATGAGCCACCTACCTCACAGCCATCCCCTCATCTGGCTGCAGCAGCAATTGCGGCTTCTGTCGAGCGCACCACGGTCGAGGAGCAGTCCACGGCACAGCGAGAGCCCCAGACAGCTCAGGGGGCTGAGCAGGGCGCACGTGAGCACGTCGAAGAGCAGCGTGCCAAGGAGGCGTTCGCTCGTACTGCCGAGGAAGAAGAGGCTCGGCGCGAAGCGTCCGTGGCCGAGCCACAAGCTCACACGGCGCCCACCTCACCCGACATCGCCGCGACACCGATACAGCCGGTGCCTGAGGCCGAACCTGTCGCACGGCCACCGCTGGAAGTCCCTGATCTCGCTGCGACCGTCGCTGCATCAGAAGCGAAGGTAGAGCAGCAGGTAATCCCCGAAGCGGTGCCGGAGACTGTCATCCGCGTGGACGCCAGCCAGCTTGAGGTCGCGGTGCAGGCTGAGACGTCCGAGCGACCGGGCATGGACGATGCAGCGTCAACACAGCACCCACTGAGGGATGAAGTTTCGCTCGACGAGCCTGTTACAGAGGCACCGCCGAGAGACGTGGTTGAAGAGGTGGTGGTGGCCGAGTCACTGGATGCCGTTCCATTGAAAGAACCCGCGAACGACGTCATCGCGAATCAGGCTGTGCCGGAGCAACAGCCGGAGCCAGAACCAGAGCCTGCCGTGGCGCGGGTGGCGCAGCCCGCTGATGAGCAGGAACCTTGGACACCCCTCAACCCCAAGCACCCCGACCACGCCCTCTACCAGCAGATCCGCGAGGGCGTAGAGAAGCTGGACGAGGCCCACGGCCGCAGCTACGACCAGACCAGCGAGCGCCTCACCGGCAGCCTGATGGCGCTGGCCAAGAGCAACGGCCTGGGCAGCGTGGACCACGTGGTGCTCAGCCAACCAACGGAAAGCCAACCCGGCGGCCAGAACGTCTTCGTGGTCCAGGGCGAGTTGGACAACCCGGGCCACCAACGCGCCGGCATGCCAACGGCACAGGCAGTGAAGACACCGTTCGAAGAGTCTCTTGAGCAGTTTGACGCGGTGGCGTTCGAGCAGGAACAGCGTGCCGCGCAACTGGCAACGCAGCAGCAGGAAGAAGATCAGCGCGTGCAGCAGGAGATGCAGGTTGCGGCGGCAAGCATAGGGTACTGACTGGGCTCAGCTGTTCAGCGCCAGCCCCATCGGCGGCCACAGCGGGTTCATCCGGTCCAGGTCGTAGTCATTGCCGAACGCCAGCGCCGCCTCACGCGGCTCCAGGTCGTAGTAGCTCACCAGCAGCTGCTCGTCCATGCCGGCGTCGCTGTGGTTGATGGCATACAGCCCGAGCATGGCTTGGTCGAATTCTTCCAGCCAATCAAGGTCGATCTTGTTCATGTTGATCCTCCGAAGCGGATCGCAGGATCGCGCAGGGGCGTCTCATGGCGTGGGACGGAAGAATCCTGTCGCTGGCCGCCCCTGTTAAGATGTCCGGGCCAGCCAGCCTTCCCACGTCTACAGACCGTGTGGTTGGCCGCTCCTCCCAGCGGCCACGCGAGCCAGGATCCTTCCTCTGCCTCTCACAAGGACGCTCGCATGCACCCTCGTTCCCTGTTCCGTTCGGCCGCCCTCGCGCTGGCCGTCAGCCTGACCCTTGGCGCCCCCTCCGCCTTTGCCGCCGAAAAGGCCGGCACCACCGCAGCCGCCACTTCCGTCCAGCGCACCGCGGTGGCGCAGGGCCTTTACGAGTTGGCCTTCAGCCCCACCCAGAACGCGGTGTTCGTGGCCTCCTCGGGCGGCTTCGGCGATGCCGCCGGCCCGGCCCAGGTGCTGCGCCTGAACCCGGATTCGCTGGCCGTTGAAGCCAAGATCCCGCTGGAGCGCAAAGCCTTCGGCGTGGTGCTGGACGACGCGCACAACCGCCTGTACGTGGGCAACACCGTGGACACCTCGGTGACCGTGGTCGACACCGCCAGCAACAAGGCCGTAGGCATCGTGCAGCTGATGGAAAAGAAGGTCGGCAAGGACGGCAAGGCCGGCTACACCCACGACCTGCGCGAGCTGGTGGTGGATTCCCCGAACAACCGCCTGTACGTGACCGGCCACTCCGGCGAAGGCAGCGTCCTGTTCGTGGTGGACACCCAGTCGCTGAAGCTCATCAACACCATTCCGGGCCTGGGCAACGCAAAGGCGCCGGGCCTCACCCTGGATGCGGCCAACAAGCGCGTGCTCACCTCCAATCTGCTGGGCGAAGTGGTCACCGTGGGTACCGACACCGGCAAGGTGGAGCAGCGCTTCAAGGTCAGCGCCGAGCAGCCGATGAACCTGGCGCTGGACCCGAGTGGCAAGCGCCTGTTCGTGACCGACCAGGGCCTGGAGATGATCCGCAAGTATCAGGGCAGCAGCATTCCGGGCTTTGTCTCCAAGCACCCGGGCCAGCGCGTGCTGGTGCTGGACCCCACCACGGGCAAGGAACTGGCCAGCATCGCCACCGACGCAGGCCCGCTGGGCCTGCTGCTGGATGCACCGCGCAAGCGGCTGTACGTGACCAACCGCGAAGCGGGGACGGTGACCGCGTATGACAGCGAGAGCTACAAGCAGGTGGGCAGCTACGACGTGCCGACCCACCCGAACAGCCTGGCGCTGGATGCGAAGAAGAACGTGCTGTACGTGACCATCAAGAATGGGGACAAGGACGAGAAGGGGAGTGAGGAGTCTGTGGCGCGGATTGCGCTGTAAGGCAGAAAGGGCCAGTTACGCCGCCGTAACATGGCTTTTCACCGTAACACGCGTTGCGTTACGGTGAGAATTTCATGTTACGGCTTCCGAAGCGCGTCTTGGACGCGGTTGATGCGTTCGCTGCGGAAAGCCGCTCAACGCGACACTTTGGGCGCCATCGCGGCGCCCTTACAGGCCGGCTGCTCCATCAACCATACGCGCGCAGCCGCTTCGGCATCCGCCGAATCGCTGACCACGACATCCGGCACCAGCTTTTCGCCATCGCCTTTGAGGTCGCGGTCCACCGACACCGACGCGGTCAGCAGAAGCATGCTGCCGTCGGCGAGTCGAACCGGTGTATTGCCCGTGGACAGGCCGGCTGTGTGCTGCCCGAAGCTGCGTGTCGCGGGTCTACCCCTGAACGCCAGCGCCACCATTTCACCCGAGCTCGCGGTATGGGCGCCGAAGAGTACGGCCACCGCGGGGGCAGGGTGGCGCAGTACATAGGGCGCTGCCGCGAGCCCCATGCGCGGGCGTCCGTTCAACAGCAGGCGCCCTGAGTCAAGGGTCCAGTCATGCTGCGCTGCCCCCACCTTGAACGCGCCTATCATTTCCTTGCCGTCAGGCCGGGTCGACAGCAGCGGCGCGACGCCAAGCAACATGGGCCACATGTTGCCGCCTTGATTCGCCCGCAGATCCACGATCCAGCCGCACAGCGCACGCTGATCCTCAGCGCTCAGCTGCGACTGCAACTGCTGCGCAAAGGCAAGCTGCTGTTGATGGCGAACCTCGGGCGCTGCGGCCGAATCCTCCTTGAAGGCGGGTATCGAGATCCAGCCGATAGGATCGCCCGTGCCGCTACGATGCGCGGCTGGCCCACCAGGATCGGCTTGAGTAGCGGGTCGGCGAAGCTGCGAGGCCTGTGCTGTTCGCTGCAGGCGACCGGATGGGGTGGACATCGTGGATGCACGTATCCAGCGTCCGTGGTTTCCGGTGCTGCGTGCAATGAGCTGCTCCAGAATACTGTCTGCCTCTTCGGGACTTCCCGCTGCCCGCAGGCGCTGTCGCGCAGCGGCCCAATCAACGCGATCGCGATAAAGCGCCTCGGCTTCAAGCAGCTGGACGATGCGCTCGCGCACGTCGGTCGTTTCCACTTCGGCGAGCGCATCAGCATGCACAACGCCGGACGCGGCAGCGAACACCACTGGGAAAAGCATGCACCCTGCTGCAAGGGCGGCAAGGCCGCCCAACACCACCAATCCCTTAGCCTTCGACACGTAGCGCTCCTTCTACGTCAGACGCATGTGTGCGTCTGCCCGGAGCAATACTAATTCGAAATCGTCAGGCGTTCACATCCACCACCAACCGCCCACGCACATTGCCTTCCAGGAATGCCGGGAACACGTCCAGCACCTGTTCCAGCCCAATCACTTCAACCGTGCTGGCCAGCTTGCCGAGGTCCAGGTCGGTCGCCAGCCGCTTCCACGCCTCGGCACGCACGGCGTGCGGCGCCTGTACCGAGTCGATACCGGCCAGGGTGACGTTGCGCAGGATGAAGGGCAGCACGGAGGTAGGCAGGTCGGTACCCTGCGCCAGCCCGGCGGCGGCCACCACGCCGCGGTACTTGGTCTGCGCCAGTGCGTTGGCCAGCGTGTGGCTGCCGGCCACGTCCACCACCCCGGCCCAGCGCTCGGCATCCAGCGGACGGGTGCGCGGCTCGGCCAGCGTGGCGCGGTCGATGATCTCGTCAGCGCCCAGGTCCTTCAGGTACTGCGCATGTTCGGGTCGGCCGGTGGACGCCACCGTGCGGTAGCCCAGCTTGGAGAGAATGGCCAAGGCGATGGAGCCTACGCCGCCGTTGGCGCCCGTCACCAGGATGTCGCCGTGCTCGGGCTTCACCCCGCCGTGTTCCAGCGCCAGCACGCACAGCATGGCGGTGTAGCCGGCCGTGCCGATCGCCATGGCGTCTTTGCTGCTGATGCTGTCGGGCAGCTTCACCAGCCATTCGCCGGGGACGCGCGCGCGCTGGGCCAGCCCGCCGTGGTGGGTCTGGCTGAGGCCGTAACCGTTGAGCACCACGTGGTCGCCTTGCTTGAAGCCGGCATTGCCCGATTCCAACACGGTGCCGGCCAGGTCGATGCCGGGAATGAGCGGGAACGTACGGATCACCGGCGAGGCGTTGGTCATCGCCAGCGAGTCTTTGTAGTTCAGGGTGGAGTACTCCACCTGCACCAGTACATCGCCTTCGTGCAGGTCGGCTTGGTCAAAGGTCACCAGCTGAGTGGAGACCTGGCCGTCTACTTTCGTGGCCAGCAGGGCATTGAATTTCATGGCATCGATCACCTCGGGGGACATGACCTGCATGCTATGGTCGTACCGTGGTTGTCACAAGAACTATGCTTTCCCATAGGTACTATGGTTTTCAGGAGTATCCCGTAATGGCGCGGCGCGTATATGGCAAAACCGGCTGCAGCGTGGAAGCCACGCTGTCGGTCATCGGCGGCACCTGGAAGCCGGTGATCCTGTTCTACCTGGTGTCACGCACCCGGCGATTCATGGAGCTGACCCGGCTCATCCCCAACGCCACCCAGGCGATGTTGACCAGCCAGCTCCGCGAGCTCGAGGCCGACGGCGTGGTGGTGCGGCATGTGTACCCGGAAGTGCCGCCGAAGGTGGAGTACCGGTTGTCGGAGCTGGGCCGGACGCTGGTGCCGGTGTTGTTGGCGATGCGGGATTGGGGGGATTCGTACAAGAAGACTCAGGAGGCCGCTGAAGAGGCGTGAAGGGCGCTCGTTGAGGGCTTTCCGCCCGCTTCTGTGACGCCGGTCAAGCTGTAAGTAGGCTTTTTCCTATTCTTCCCCGTGTCCGCGTACCCCAGACTACGCAGGCGAGTACGGCCGTACCAGGAAGAGAATTGACGATGAAGCTTTGGGTAACAAGATCGATGCTGATGGGCGCCGCGACGCTGTTCGTCATTGCCGGCCTCGCCGCGTGCGGGCGGGAAGCGGAAACCGCCAAGCCCCATGTGGAAGCCAACAAGAAGAGCGCTGCGATGCGAACGGAGGTTCCTCTTACCCGGTCCATTGCCCTGGACAAGGCGGGCGAGGTGGTGAATGTGGAGTTTGAGCTTCCGCCGCCAGGTCGGAATGCGTCACCCATGTTGATGCTTGGGTTCCGCACCTTAAGCCAGAATGCGGACGCAGATATCGCGCTGGCCAGCCGGGTGCTTCGAGCAGACCTGCCGGCAAAGGTGCGCCTTCTCCGCGTGACCGAAGGTTCCATCGCGGCTGTTCCTCTCAGCAGGCCCACTGGGGAGCCGGGCGAATGGATGGCGCTACCGCCCGACGGGGCGGTGCCCGGTGTCACTGTGACCAGTGTGGATACGTCGCTGCTTGAGGAGGCAGGCTTGCTGAACTCGACGCACGTTGAAACGTACTTCCAGTTTGCAGCTGCAGAGCAGATCGCACCGGGTCACTATCGGCTGACTATTAAGCTGATGAGTGACCACCCCGGGTTTCAGGGCCAGAACGCAGAGTTGGTGGTTGCCTACTTCAAGCGGGGGAAGTAACTGATGAGCAGGGAAGCTCCCTACACCGTTACCGTCTACGTCGCACCTCCCGGAACGCCGCTGCGCGGTGGTGGCACTTCTGCTGCCGGGCACATGTACCTGGTTGTTGAACATGGCAGAGAACGTCATAGCTATGGCTTCGCACCCATCGAGCACGGCGCGACCAGCGGCCCTGGCGCGATAGCGAACGAAGACTTCGATCAATATCAAAAGCCTTATTACGCGCGCACGCTCGAGATAAGCAGGGGCCAGTACGACAAGATCGTCGACTACGGAACAAATGCCGCCAAGCATGGGTTCGACATGCAGTACGGCGGTCTCTCCAACAGCTGTATCGATTTCATCTGGGGTGCCCTCAACCATGCTGGCATCCACCGGCAGACCAAGTCGGGGCAGGATCAGAGCTTCGAGGGGGCAATCAAGCCCCTCAACAACATGCGTGATATCAAGAGCATTCCTGAGCAGATTCCAGGCAGCAAGCTCAATACAGAGCACGAAAATGCGATGCCGAAGCGGACGCTGATGCAGCGTCTGATCTCCGAGAATGATGTTTACGAAGGCGTGAGGGGCGACCCCATGCTGTCGCAGATCCGGGAGAAGGTGGCAGAACTGGACGCCGCCAATGGCCGAGCCTTCGACCCCACCAGTGAGCGGGTCAGCGCAAGCCTGTATGTGCTCGCCAAGGAAAATGGGCTATCGCGCGTGGACCACGTAATGCTCAGTGAGCGCACCCCAAACGCGACGGCAGCTGAAAACATCTTCGTCGTGCAGGGCGAGCCCAACGACCCAGCGCATCTGCGCGCTTCCATGCCCACCGCGCAGGCCGCCCAGATCCCGGTTGAAGCTTCGCTGGAACGTGGCGAGCAGTTGGCCAACGCCAACCAGCAGACCCAGCAGCTGGCGGCGCAGGCCGAACAGACGCAATCACAGGAGCGTGAGGCTGCCGTGCGGCGAATGGGGTGATGCCCTGCCCGTTGCGCCCGCTTCTGCACATGCCGCGCCCGACCTTCGCCATGCACCACGCTCAGCGCGTTCACCTGCCCGCGCGCATCCCGATGAAACTCCACCTGCAGCCCATCGATATCCGGTGACCGGCACGGGGTCGGTGCGGACATCCCCGGCGCGGCGGTCGAGGCGGTCCAGCAACTGCCCCAGCAGCGGGGAGGTGGCTGCCAAGGCGAATGCGGCGCGGAGCAGCCAGGAACGCGCTTCGGTGGGGCCGGCAACAATGTGATTGGTAAGGCATCCGCCGGGTTTCACAAAATCCTTAGTGAGCCTGTTCTAGCCTCACCCCAGGCCCCACGCCGTGGGGCGGCCGGTGCACTCGCGCTGGACGGGGAACAGGGTGGTAGGGAAGACGACTGCACACATGCCCGATGGTCATGTGCGGTCGAAACTCCTCTCTTCTGGAGCCTGGACATGAATACCGTACTCGCCAACCACAACCGCGTGAACCTGCATGTTGAAGACACCGGCGGCGATGGTCGCCCGGTGATCCTTGTGCACGACTGGCCGCTCAACATGCACCAGTGGAACCTGCAGGTACCCCCACTGCGGGAGGCAGGATACCGGGTGATCGCCTACGACCGCCGCGGATTCGGAAAATCCGAGAAGCCGGTCTACGGCTACAGTTACGACGACACAGCCGCAGACCTCGCTTGCCTGATCCTGGATATGGACCTGACCAACGTCACGATCGTAGGCATGGGCATGGGGGCGGCCGAAGCCGCGCGCGCCGACGTGCTGCTGGGCGGAGAACGCCTCAACATGATCATGCTTGTATCCACGGTCACGCCGTTCATGCTCATGACCGAAGGTAACGATTATGGATGGGTGCCCTCGTTCACATACACGCAGATGCTGGAGTCCCTGCAGAATGATCGTGAGGGGTTCTTCGTGGATCTGATGCAGACCTATCACAGCGCCGGCGGCGAGCTGAAAATCACCCAGCAGCAGCTGGCAGACCTGGTCACGATGTGCCAGACAGCCGATCAGAGCGCTGCCATCGCGTGCTGGGAGTCGGTCTGCAAAACCGATCACCGGCCTACGCTGGAAGCGGTGAAGACGCGATCGACGGTGCTGCACGGTGCAGCAGATGCGTTCGCGCCCCACGGCAAGGCGGCGGACATCACGGCGCGGACGCTTAACGACTCCTTCCAGGCCAGCCTGCGGGAGGCAACACACGGAATGAGCGTGAGCGACAGCCATGAGTTCACCGAGGGACTGCTGCGGCTGCTTCCAGAAAAATAGGCGATGGGCTGTGACGCCCGTGCCCGGTGAAACGTGCACGGGGTGTAACCGGGAGGCAAAGGAACGCTCACGTCGCATCGGCAGTCGTCCACTAGCATGAGCGGCCGATCTATGATTCTGGAGCTGAGCATGACTGCATCTCGCGTTCGCCTGCACGTTGAAGACACCGGCGGTACCGGCCGACCGGTAGTGCTGATCCACGGCTGGCCATTGTCGGCCGAATCCTGGCGCGCGCAGGTACCCGTGCTGAAGGCGGCCGGGTACCGCGTGGTGGCGTATGACCGCCGTGGTTTCGGCCGTTCGGAGAAGCCTGCTGATGGCTACGAGTACGACACGCTGGCCGACGACCTGGCGGGGGTGCTCGAGCAGCTGGACCTGCGCGACGCAACGCTGGTCGGCTTCTCGATGGGCGGCGGCGAAGTGGCCCGCTACATCGCCCGCCACGGCGAGCAGCGCCTGCGCAGTGTGGTATTCGCCTCGGCGGTGCCGCCGTACATGCTCAAGACGGCCGACAATCCCGACGGCCCGCTGACGGAAGAAAAGGCCGAGCAGATGCGGACGGGTCTGGAGAACCACCGCGATGAATTCTTCGACGGCTTCACCAAGGACTTCTTCAGTGCCAAGGGCGAGTTGAAGGTCAGCGAGAAGCAGCGCCAGGAAGCGATCGAGCTGTGCAAGCAGTCTGATCAGACGGCGGCGCTGGGCTGCATGAAAGCGTTTGGGACCACCGATTTCCGTGAAGACCTGAAGAAGGTCACGGTGCCTACGCTGGTGCTGCATGGTGACAGTGATGGCACCGTGCCGTATGAAGGATCGGGGCGCCGCACGCATGAGGCGATTCGGGGCAGCGAGGTGGTGCTGCTGAAGGATGCGCCGCATGGGTGCAACGCCAGCCATCCTGAGCAGTTCAACGCGGCGTTGGTTGCGTTCCTGGCGCGGTGAGGTAGGCAAGGTTGCTGAAATGGCGTGGGACACGCGTGGCGTGTCGCTACGCGGGGGCGGGGCGCGTTTTGCGCGTTCCCGCCTTGTTCTTTTCAAGGGTGAGTTGAATGCGCAAGACCACTACGCCGCCTTGGAAGAAACCCAATCCCAAGGGGAAGAAGGGGCAGCCGCTGTCACCGTCGCAGAAGGAGGCGGCGCGCCAGCGGGCGGAGGAAAACGGCCGCACCTATCCCAATCTGGTCGACAACATGTGGGCGAAGGCACTGCCGCGAGGCGACTGATGCCCTGGGGCGGTGGCAAGGGTGGGGCTTCACCAAACCTTTAGCAATTGGGTTCTACGCTTGCGGCAGGCCTCACACCGTGGGGCGGCCGGCAGAGTGCGCCGGACGGGGAACAGGACGTAACCGGTGCCATTGCGACTGGCCGACCGGATGCAGGCGGGAGGCCGCAAGGTGGGCTGCCCGTCTTTTTCCCGGTCAGGGAAAGGAGTCGCTGTGAACCTCTTCATCATCAAGACTGGGCCGGCAACTATGCTGGCCGCGCTGATTGCCCTCGTCAGCTTCACTGCGGTGGCGGCGACGCCAGCGCTACCGACACCACGCCCGTATGAGGGGGAGTGGGAGTTGGCAAGTTGTACGCCCTTTGGGCCGGATACCAAATGTGTGGGGGAACGGCTCAACCTGGTCATCGTGCATTCGGAGTCCGCGGGTCACGAAAGGATCTGCGGCACGTTCGTGGCGTCAAACGAAAAATCGTCTGGGACCGTCTATAAGGGGACCCTCACGGGAGCGTTCAAGAACGACGAGCCAAAGGATAATTTCATTGGTGAGGTTCTGCTGGACCTGGTAGGTGCACCCTACGCCTATCGAGCAAAGGTTTCGATCCACGAGGGAGACATGCTCTTCGCTGAAGACGGGCATTCCGGGAACGAACTTAAATGGCCAACCACGTCCGGTGTTCGGTTGCGCCGCGTTCCCAGCACGGAGGCCACCGCCAGGAAGCTGGTAGAACCTCGGGCAGTCTGCAAAAAATGGGAAGAGGAAATAGCGAAGTACCTTCGCAAGAGTGAATAGACCGCCCGGGGTACGCCATCGGCAGGCCATTTCTGTCGGCCGAAGCTGCGATGCAGGGCATGGCACTACCTTGCGGGGGCGTCCTTGGCTTCGCTCAATGCCTGGTCAGCGCGCAGGAACACCGCAGTGGTCGATTCTGCACCGTCCGTGGATGCTGCCCCGCGCAACAATGGCGCGCCGATGCTCTGGCTGATCGTGCGCGCCACGTCGTCGAATTTCGCCACGGTTTCGCGGGCGTCGCCGGTGGCCAGCACGGCTACGAACTCGCCACTGCCGGTGACCCGGTTGATGCTGTCGCCACGTTCGGTGTGCAGGCACTGCTCCAGCGCCTGGTCCAGCTGCTGCAGCTGGCGCTCCAGTCCTCGCTCGCCCAGGCGCAGGGCCAGCGCGGAAAGGTCCTGCAGTTCCAGGATCACCACCGTATAAGGGCCGGCTGGGTCCGGGGTGGTGCTGGCCTCACCGGCCACGGCGTGGTCGATGATCGCCGCCACCTGCTGCTCGCGTTCGCGGCTGCGGCTTTCCATCAGGGTCATGGTCAGGCGGGCCAGGGCCTGCAGCGCGTCCCGCTGGGTAGGATTGAGCTCGCGTGGGTTGACGTCTATCACGCACACGCTGCCCACGGCAGCCCCGGCTTCGGTTACCAGCGGCATGCCGGCATAGAAGCGGGCGCCGAGGTCCTTCAACATCGGGTTGTCCGCGAAGCGCGCGTCCTGGCTGAGGTCGCCCACTTCCATCAGCTGGGTGGGCTGCCGGATGGCGTGGTCGCACACGGCCACGTTGCGCTCGGTCTGGACGCTCTCCAGGCCGGCGCGGGCCTTGAACCATTGCCGGTCGCGGTCGACCAGGCTCACCAGGGCCATCGGGGTGCCGCAGACGGCAGCGGCGACCTTGACGATGTCGTCGTACGCCGGCTCGGGCAGGCTGCCCACGATGTGCAGGGCGTCGAGCGCGCGCTGGCGTTCGGTTTCGTTGATGCCAGTGGCGGTTTGGATCATGCGGATACCTTGGAAGCGTAGGGCATGGTTCAGCCTAGGCCAGCTGCGCAAGGCGTGGGTTAAGTCCGGGTAGAGGCGCGTCTGCGCGTTCACCCGCGCGTGCGGTTCCGGTACCTCTCAGCGCTTGACCGCCAGCTCGCCGTCCAGCGCAAGCTCGGCCCTGAAGCCCGCCTTTTCAAGGCGTGTGGCCACCTCGCGCGGCACGTCGCGCCCGCTGGTGAGCTTGTTCGGCGCACCGGTGTAATGGAACATGCGCCCGCCCTTGCGGATCATCCGCGCCAGCTGGTCGAGGTGGTGCTGTTGAAGGATGTGCCGCATGGGTGCAACGCCAGCCACCCTGAGCAGTTCAATGCGGTGTTGGTGGAATTTCTGGTGCGTTGAGGTAATGGTGCCGACATGCGGTGAGTGGGACACGCGTGGCGTGCCGCTATGAGGAGAGGGATGATGAGGAAGACCGTAACGCCGCGCATATTCACACACCGCTTCTCTTTGCCCTCATAGGATTTGATCAGGCCTCACGCCGTGGGGCGGCCGGCGGGATGTGCCGGACGGGGAACAGGCGCAACGGGTGCCACTGTGACTGGCCGACCGGCTGTGGGCTGGGGGCGGCACGGTGGACTGCCCTTCTCAATCCCTCGCGGGAAAAGGAGTCGCTGTGAACCTCTCCATCGTCTTTATCAAGCCGGCACCCCTGCTGGCCGCGTTGATTGCCCTTGGCAGCTTCAATGCGGTGGCGGCGACGCCGTCGCCGTCGCCGTCGCCGCCGCGCCCGTACGAGGGTGCTTGGGAGTTGAAAAGTTGCACGCCTTTCGGGCAGGAAGAGAGCAGATGTGAAGGGCAACGGCTCAGCCTGGTCATCGCGCATTCGGAGGCCGCGACCCACACATCGTTTTGCGGCACGTTCGTGGCGTCAAACCAGGATACATACTCACCCATTGTTCAAGGAACCCTTAACGGCGCGTTCGAAAACGCCGAGCCAGATGGTCAGTTCAGAGGGCGGATGTTCCTGCAAAGGGAAGGTTCAACCGATCCCTATGTAGTGGGTGTCCATATCAACGATGGGGAATTGCGATTCCTGTACCGGGGGTACAGCCACGACACAATCAAATGGCCCATCGCTTCGGTAGTGCGGTTACGCCGCGTTGCCACCACGGAGGCTATAGCAAAGAAGCAGGTGGAACTACGGGCAGTCTGCAAAAGATTGGAAGAAGAAGCGGCGAAGTACACCCCCAAGAGTCCGTAGACCGCCTGTGGGCACCCCATCGGGATGGACGATGTCGTCGTAAGCCGCCTCGGGCGGGTGGCGTACGATGGTGCAGGGCGTCGAGCGGGCGCAGGCGCTCGGTTTCGTTGATGCCGGTGGCGGTGCATCATGCAGATGCCTTGGACGGGCCTGGCTCAGCATGCGCCCGCTGCGCAGGACGGGGGTCAGGCCCGGGTAGGGCGCGTCTGCGCGTTCACCCCTACGTGCGGTTCCGGTACCTCTCAACGCTTGAGCGCCAACACCCCGTCAAGCGCCAGTTCGGCCTTGAAGCCTGCCTTTTCCAGCCGCTTGGCGACCTCGCGCGGCACATCGCGGCCGCTGGTGAGCTTGTTGGGCGCGCCGGTGTAATGGAACATGCGCCCGCCCTTGCGGATTACGCGGGCCAGCTGGTCGTAGAACACCTGCGAGTACAGCTCGCCGGCGATGCCGAAGCGCGGCGGGTCGTGCAGGATCGCGTCCACCGAGCTGCTTTCCAGCGCTTCAATCGCCTGCGAGACATCGGCGTGGGTCAGCGATAGGCGGCCACCACTGCTGGCCGCTTCCGGGTCGGGCGACCACGGGTTGAGCGTGCGCAGCCACAGCACATCGGGGTTCTTCTCGAACGACTGGATGCGGGTGACCCCGGCTTCCAGGCAGCAGGCAGCGAAGTAGCCCAGCCCGCCGCAGGTATCGAGCACGGTCTTGCCTGCCGGGGCCACCAGCGCCACCTTGCGGCGCGCATCCTCGTAGGGCGAAACCTGCGCGCTGGGCAGCATCTTGATGCCGTCGATCTCGAAGGTGGGCGCGTCCCACTCGGTGGGCACCAGCTTGATCAGCGCCGAGCCGAACCGGGATACCGCCAGGAATTCCTCGCCATCCCAGTAGTACAGGGTGCGGTCCTTGGTCTTGCCGGGGTAGGCATAGGTTTCGCCCTTCCACTGCCAGCTGTCGCGTCCGAGCGCGGCGGTGCCGGTCGAGCGCCCCAGGTCGAGCGATCCGTTCCATTCAGTGGCACCGGCATCGCGCGCGCGGACCAGGGCGTCAGCAAGGGGGCGGGTGAGCAGGGGGCCGGTGTAATGGGGCACGGGAGCAGGGCGGGCCACGCTGCAGGGCAGCCAGCCGCTTGAACGGAAGGGGTGGGCATCGTAACCGAGATGGGGAGGAGATGGGTTCAGCGGGGCGGCTCGGTGGCGTGGGGCAGGCTGCGGGAGGGAGGCGGCCGTTCGGTGGCTCGGCTGCAGTGCCAGCCGCCATAGGTGTTCGGGCCACTGAAGATCGCGTCTTCCTCGGGCGGATACATGTTCCGGTGCCAGCACAGCGTGGCGTGGTACATGCGGGTGGGCCGGGACTGGCGCGCGTACTGGTAGGTGAACGAGCCGTCGGCGTTGGGCACGAGGACCTGCTCCACCGTAGTGGTCCCTCCGCGGAAGTCGTCCCACGTTGCGGTGCGGATCACGACCGGCATGCCGTCGTCGCCGATGCCCGGGCGGTCATGGAAGCCGGTTGGGAAGCGCTCCGGCGCGTCGGTGGCAAGCAGCAGCAGCAACAGCAGGGTGGGCATGGCCAATCGCGCTTCGGGTCGGGCGGCCAGTCTGCTGGAGGCGATCCGGCCAGCGCTGTGCGCTCGGTCGCACCTGGGTGGCCCGGCAGAAAGAAGCATTCATAAATGTGCGATGCGTCATCCATGAGTGGGCCGAACGCGTCGTGATCTGGAATGCCCGCCGCCTGCCTGCGTGCAGTAGTCAGATGCACGCGCTGCCGGTCGCCGTCAGTGGGCTTTTCTGCCGACCCGTTGTTGGGTGGGCAGCTTACGGGGAAGCAGGTGTTGCCCTGATCGTGGGCGGCTGCGCAGATTTGCACACTGCAGGGCATGGGCACTGACGAACACATTTGGCAAGCAGGCGGCGCATTCTTCTTCAGTGCGCATCTGCGCGATCGCTCCAGCCGGTTGCTGGTGGACCATGCGCAGGTGCTGGGCCTGGCATTTCGAGTAGCACAGCAGGCGTATCCCTTCCGGATCAATGCCCTCGTCGTGCTGCCCAACCACCTGCACGGGGTATGGACGCTGCCGACCGGCGATGAGGATGGCCATCGGCGTTGGCTGCGGGTCCAGGCGGTGTTCGACCGCCAGCTGCCCGGCCAACCCCCGCGTGCGACGGTGCGCCGCGACCGCAGCGTGCGACCGCTGTGGCATGACGACTTCCGCGAACACCGGCTGCGCGACGCCGAAGACGTGCAGCGCCATGTCGCCTACGTGCACGACCTGCCGGTGGCGCAGGGTCTGGTGCGCGATGCGTGCGAGTGGCCGTACAGCTCGATTCATCGACGCTGCCACAAGGGGAGTGCGCCGTGCTGAACGTTCGAGCCGCACGCTCGCGCGGCGCGCGGTGCAGCAGGACCAGCAGGTCGGACAGCGTCCATGCGGGGGCATGGGGTGCTGCGTCGTTGCTGGAGCGCGCGGCCGTCAGCAGGGCTGCGCGATACAGGGGAAGGGGGGCACGCCGAACGGTGCGCTTCGGGATGCAATGGATACGCAAGCGTTGGGGGCGGAGGGGAACCGCTTCGACGAGGCAACGCTGGCGTCAGCTGCACATCCGGGGTTCGCCTCGGCGGCGCGCCGTGGGTGGGGCGCTCAGGGGCAGCTCACCTGGAACACGGGGCCCGCGCCGATCAGTACCAGGGCCATGTAATCGCTGTCCTTGTCCTTTCCCTTCAGCGTGGCACCGGGAGTGAAGTGGAAGATGCCGAAGCCGCCGGAAGGGCGTACCAGCGCCTTGTCGATCTGGTCGGCATCGTCGTTGAAGAAACGCGCGATGTCGGCGCGCGAGGACATCTGCAGCGGGGTGGCGTCGCGCTGCCACTGGTCGTCGCGGTGGAAGGAAACGAAGTATTGGCCCTGCTGCTGTTCGATGCGGAACTCGGCCGGTTTGCGTGGATGGGTCGCGAAGCAGCCCAGCAGTGGGTCGGATGACAACATGCCCGGGCCGGTGTCGCCGTCGCGGCAGGCGGACAACAGCAACAGCACGGGCAGCAGACGCACGACGTGGAACAAGCGCATGACGGATCCCCCCCTGGGACAGGTGTGGCAACCAGCTTGCACCGGCGATCGCGCAGGGCGTGTGCACGCGTGGCGATGCTGTAGGGTTGGGGGCAATGACGGAGCTTTCCCATGCCACGGTCCAGCGTCACGCCCCACGCGCAGCCTGACAGCGCTGCCATTCCGGATTCCCTTACCGCTGCAAGGCCGGCTGTGGCTGCCAGCAACGTACGGTGGCCGCTGTTGGGCGCGCTCAGCTGGCTGGTGGCCCCGGCGGTGGTGTCGGCGGCCTATGCCGCGCAGGTTTTGCCTGGATCGGGCCGGTTGCTGGTGGGGAATGCCGGGGTGGCCGTGGGCGTATTGGCGTGTGCGCTGCTGGGAGTGCTGTGCGCCATCGGTTCGCGGGTGCGGCGCGAGCGCTGGCCTTGGCTGGGGGCCGCCGGTGCGGTGATCAGTGCGTTGCCGCTGAAGGTGTTCCTGTTGGGGATGCTGTTTCGGCTGTAGCCGGCGCGGTGGCGCAGCCAGGCAGGGCCTGGCGCTACGGCGGCGTTGGTGCAGCCATTGCCGCGGTGGGCAGTGCGGGCGTCAGGGCGCCTTAGTGGCGGTGGCGGCGCCAGGCGTTCCAGACGTGGGTGCTGGCCAGCAACAGGCTGCCGGCGACGGTCATCGGCGTTTCTGCATCGTGACTGGGCCAGCCGGCGGCGCCGGCCAGCAGGAACAGCAGGCCGGCGCCGGCGCTGAGCAGGGCCAGGGCAGGCAGCGGGTGCTGGCGATGGGCGCGCCACAGGGCGAAGCCGGTGGTGGGGGCGGCGATGGCGACGAACACCACATGCACCCATTCGGCCTCGGCCCAGACGCCCATCAGTGGCAGGGCGGCGGCCAGCAGGGGTAGGGCCAGGCAGTGCAGCAGGCACAGGGTGGACAGGGCGATGGCACCGGCGTCCAGAAGGGTGGGGGTGGGCTTCATCGGCTGGGGGTGCCTTTGATGGTGGGTGTTATATAGTAACAATTGCGTGGGAGTTTGGTGTGCGGTTCTGGTCGGTTGTTCAGCCACGCAGGGCATGGCTCTACGCGTGCGGGTTGGGCACGCGTCATGGGCGGGGTGCGATGGGGGCGCGTTGCCAGCCGGTCGCGGTAGCGTCCAGGGAGTGGGTGAGGTGTACGGCGTCGAGCAGGGTCTGGTCGTGCGAGACGATGACTACGCTTCCGCCGTACTGGTTGAGCATCTGCTCCAGCGCGGCCAGCGAGGCCAGGTCGAGGTGGTTGCCCGGTTCGTCCAGCAGCAGGAGCTGCGGCGGTGCCTGTGCGTACAGCACGGCACCGAGTGCCGCTTTCATGCGCTCGCCGCCGCTCAGGGTGGCCAGAGGGCGCAGGCTGCGTTCGGCGTCCAGGCCAAGCAGGGCCAGCTGGGTGCGCAGGGTGGCGTCGCCGGCCTGCGGGTTCGCGCGCTGCAGCAGTTGCAACGCGGACTCCTGCGGGGGCAGCGAGGACAGGTTCTGGTCGAGCAGTGCGGTACTTGCCGCGCGTTTGACTTCACCTGCCAGCGGTTCCAGCGCCCCGGCCAGCACCTGCAGGAGGGTGGACTTGCCGCTGCCGTTGCTGCCGCGCACGCCGAGGCGATCGCCGCGCTGCAGGTGCAGGTCGATGTGCCGCCAGCGGGCATCCACCCACGGCAGCGCCACGCCGGACAACGACGCCACCTGCTGCGGACCCGGCGTGGCCAGGGACGGGCCGAGCATGGCGATCTGGGGGGCGTTGTCGATGCCCTGTGCGGCCGCCTGCACGCGGCTGTCAGCGGCGGCACGCCGCTCGGCGTGTTGTGCCTGCAGGCGTCCGGTGCTGCCCTCCGCGCGGTTCTTCATGCCGCCCAGCAGGATCGGTGCCTGGTTGGCGGTGCGGGCGTCGCGCTGCGCGCGCGCCTGGCGATGTTCCTGGCGTTCGCGCTGCTCACGCAGGACATTCTGTTCGTGCCGCCGCTCGCGCTTGCGCAGGGCCAGTTGCGCTTCGGCCGCCGCCTGTTCGTCCTGCCGCTGCGCGGCATAGTGATCGTAGTTGCCGCCATAGCTGCGCAGGCCGCTTGGACGGAGTTCGACAATGCGCTGCATCTGTCGCAGCAGGGCGCGGTCGTGGCTGATCACGATCAGGCCGCCGCGCCACTGTGCCAACGCGTCGATCAGGCGCAGGCGGTGGGCACTGTCGAGGTGGTTGCTGGGCTCGTCCAGCACCAGTGCGTCGGCGTCGGAGAGCAGCGCGCCGGCCAGCGCCACCTGCACGGCCTGGCCGCCGCTGAGCCCGGCCGCCGGTGCGGCCGGGTCCAGCGTGGGCAGGCCCAGCCGTTGCCATTGCCCCTGCAGCTGCTCGCGCAGGGTCCAGCGTTCGCCCACCCGGGCGAAATCGTCCGGGTCCACGCTGCCGGCTTCAATGCGCTCCAGCGCGTCCAGCACCGGGGCAACCCCGGCCAGGTCGGCGATGCGGCCGGTCGGCATGCCGCTGTGCTGGGCCAGCAGGTGCACCCTGCCGTGCCGGTGCAGCTGCCCGCTGCCGGGCGTGAGCTGGCCGGCCAGGATGCGCCCCAGCACGCTTTTGCCCACGCCATTGCGACCGACCAGCCCGGTAGGGGTGCTGTCGAACTGAGTGGAAAGATCGGAGAAGAACACCCGGCCGTCAGGCAGGGTGTGGGTCACGCGGTCGAGCGTGAGAGCGAATGCGGTCATGCGACCTCCAGCAATGCCAAGGGCTCCCCCTGCGGACAGGGCGGGAAGGAGACTGGCCGTCAGACGACGGCGGCATTACTGGCGCATGCAGGCACACCTCATTACGGGGGCGGCTGGGTGCCGCGGGGTCATTATAGGCGCCCGCAGCGGACCGCCGATGAATGCCCGCGGCACGTCACTCGGTGATGCCGTTGGGGTTCTGCATGTCCTCCGGGGCCTTGCCGTACTGCTTGCGGCGTTGCTCGTGGAAGGTGATGAACTCCCCGGCCGGCAGGGGGCGCGAGAACAGCCAGCCCTGGCCGAATTCAACCTGGCGCGACTGCAGGTAGGCCAGCTGGGCGGAGGTTTCGATGCCTTCGGCAACGGTGAACAGCCCGAGCGTGCGGGCCATGTCGATGATGTGCGAGGTGACCGGGCTGGTGGCACTGTGGGTGCCGATGGCGTCGATGAAGGACTTGTCGATCTTCAGTGCATCCAGCGGCAGCTGCTGCAGGTACTGCAGGCTGGAATAGCCGACTCCGAAGTCGTCGATGGCCACGCAGTGCCCGGCGCGGCGCGCCGCCGCCAGCGAGGTGCGCGCGCCCTGGATGTCGAGGATGCCGCGCTCGGTGGCTTCCAGCCAGATCTGCTGCGGGTGGATGCCGGTGCCGACCAGCTTGCCGGACAGCACCTTCAGGGCGCGCCCGCTGCTGACATCGCCGGCGGAGAGGTTGATGGCGATATGCGCACTGCGATCGTGGATGAGCAGGTCGCGCATGTCGCTGAGGACCAGGTCCATGACGTGGTCGGTGAGGGCTTCGATCAGGCCGGTTTCT
>Ga0209051_1000626_pt1 | contig 40647 bp, 39 predicted proteins | sample AraplaCvi_mMS_r2_2_FD_184286 | JGI IMG/M metagenome (GOLD analysis project Ga0209051, IMG submission 184286) | Arabidopsis root microbial communities from North Carolina, USA - plate scrape MF_Cvi_mMS_r2 (SPAdes) (version 2) | ecosystem: Host-associated > Plants > Roots > Endosphere | place...
TCAGCACGAACGCGATCTGCGCTTCCGAAAACTTCGAGGCCTTCATCGAATTCTCCTCTTCTTCCCATCGGGGATCATAAGTGGAAAATTCCAGTTCCAAATGGCCTAAATTATTGGGGGCACGTCACGCGCCATGGACGCTCTGGATCATCCACTACTGCCGGACGCGCTCCAGAGCATCGAGACGCATCCCGATGATTGGTCGCCGGATCTGTCGCTGCGAGCTGTTTCCATCCTGTTCCCCCACCGGATGTCCGTCGAAACTCTCTGCTCGGTCTTGACTAGGATGCCGCACAACGAGCGGCTGGTGAACGATCTTCAATGGCGCATCACCCGCCTCGTGGCCGACTCGCCGATGAGCCTAAGCAGCATGGAGAGGCTTCGGGACGACTTAGTCGCCCTGATCCTGGTCGGCCTCAGATGGGAGGATGACTACCCGCACCTGCGATCCGACAATCCTCACCTTACCGGGATTCTCGCCGCTCTCTGTCTTCGTGGCCTGGCTGTTAGTCGTTCCGTCAAATGGCTTCGTGCTGCCTTTGTTTCCCTTCGTCTGCAAGACAAGCAATTGGGACCAGAGCAGCCGCAGCGTGAACTTCATAAGCTCCTGACCACGCTGGATGCCAAGGCGACCGCAGCATTGTTCTGGGCGGCGCACGACCTGTTCCGACCACTTCGGGAGTTCAGCGATCCATGGCATCACCTTCTCGAGATTCTTGCTCACGAGCGCTACGTCGAACTCCGGGCGGATCGCGATCTCGGATGGATCAAGGATTCTCTGTCAGATGTTTCCCGTGACGTGCGGGAGCGGAACCTGATGCTCGCTGCCGCGATACGCCTCCCACCCGCGGAAAATGTTGGAACCGCTCATTTGGAAGGACTCTTGCCCCTGATTGCCGATAGCGCTGATCTATCGGAGGCTCTAAATCAGTTCATGGCTAGGGTATCCGAAGCCGCCGTCCTCGAACGTTGGAATGAGGAAGACAACGAACGCCGTCTCGCACGCGAGAGGCAACACGCTAAACACAAAGAGAGCTGGATTCGTCTCGCAAAGAGGGTTGCGAACGATCCAGATTATGCCTTTTCCGACGCGCAGGCCTTTTCCACCGTTCATGCCCTCTGGCGGCAGATGCGGACGGCAGACAGCGAGGATCGCGTTTCCGGATGGAACAGGCTCTTTATCGAGCAGTACTTCAAGCCGGAGATCGTAGCCCATCTGCGTGACAGCCTCATTGCCGTCTGGAGAAACCACCTTCCTCCGCTACCCTATGAGCGACCCGAGAGTGAACGAAACAGCTATCTCGATGTCTGGCTCATCGGTCTCGCGGGAATCTTCGCCGAAGCGGAAGATCCGAACTGGGCAACTCATCTTTCTGACGAAGATGCGAGGCGAGCTGCCAGGTATTCGTTGACCTACATTACCGGTCTCCCGCGATGGATGGAATCGGTCTCTGCCCACCACCCAGAAGCCGTGGACGCCACGATCGGCGCGCAGCTAGCTTGGGATCTCGAACAACCGACTGAACATCACGACATCACGCTCCTCTATCATCTTGCTCATGGAGCGGAGACGACCGCGCGTGTGGTACTGCCTCGTTTCCTGAAATGGCTGCGCGACGAGGGCGACCTTAGGCCAGACCAGATATATCCCGGCCGCCATCTCACAAGGATCCTGGACGTTATCCTGATGGCCGGGGGCGACGGAGAACTCGCAATCATCGAGCAATTGGCCGTAGATCGCCTCGCGAGCGAATTACCGGTATCGGTTGCAGCGGCATGGCTCCATACGCTCACGCGTTTGAACCCCGAGGCTGGGATCCGAACGCTGGAAGATCGACTGTCGAAAACCCCTCCAGCGAAGACCGGGCCAGGCGTGGACCTGATAAACGCGTTGTTCGGAGACAGAAGCAACGCGATCAATCCCAGAACCCTCGCTGTTTCACCACCGACGCTCCTCCGACTCGCGCGCTTGGCCCACCACCACGTCCGTCCCGAGGACGATCAGCGTCACGACGGCGCGTATACGCCGAACGACCGAGATGACGCCCAACGGGCGAGAGAAACGATCCTCGGTGCGATACTCGAGAGGAAGGGATCCGATGCCTGGGCAGTTAAGCTCGAGCTGGCCAACGATCCAATTACTGGCGACTATAAGGATCGGGTGATCGCGCTTGCAGAGGAAGCATGGGCTAACGAAGTCGACGAGACAGCCTTCACCGAGGCGCAGGCCGCCGCCTTCGACAAAAACGACGAGGCACCGCCAATGACGGACGAGGGCATGTTCTTGGTGATGGCGGATCGCCTCGACACCATAGAGGATCTGCTGCTTCAGGACATTTCCCCGAGGGAATTGTGGGCAGACATCGAAGACGAGCACGTCATGCGCCGTGAAATTGCTCGCGTCTTGGATGGCTCCAAACGGGACATCTATCGCATCAACCAAGAGGCGGTAACTGCAGACGAGAAGGAAACGGACATCAGGCTAGTATCGACCGCGTCCGACCATCAGGCTGTGATCGAATTGAAAATCGGCGAGAACGGTTACTCTGGGCGGGTTCTGCGAGACACCATCACCGACCAGCTCGTGCAAAAGTACATGGCGCCGCAAGGAAGCCGATCGGGCTGCCTGTTGGTTACCGTCGCCAAGGACAGGAATTGGGATCATCCCGAGACCGGAAAGAAGATCGACATCGACGGGCTGAGAGAAATGCTCTCCACCGAGGCAAATCGCGTCGCCACCGCGATGGGCGGCTCCGTCCGGCTCAAAGTCGTCGTACTCGACCTTCGCAAGCGATTGGGCACCGAAGCCGAGCGCCGGAGCAAGCAGAACAAGGGTCCTTGACGCGATCCTCGATGTTCTATATTCGTTCCCGCCCATGAACACCTTCGCGCGCACCTCGCTTCGAATACGCTGACGACGTCCGGCTCTGCCCGGTCTCGCCCAATTTTGCGTTTTGATTTCGAGGGATGCCATGAAGAGTATCCATGATGGTCGCCGGAGCGATGCTGCTCCACGTCCGACCACACTGCTTGCAATTTCCCATACCGAAGCCACTATCAAATGTGTCGGCCCGGCGGCATTCCGCTCGGAACACGCGCGCGATTTCGCATGCCTACTGGATCTCGATCCCGAGGTCGTACAGTGGAGTCCGGCTCCGCCAATCCTTTGGGAAGGCGACGATCACTACCAGCTCGACTTCGTCGTCATCACCGATGCCGGATCCTTCCTGATCGATGTCGGCCGCGAAGAGCCACGAACGCCGCCGTGGGTGACATCGCTCGCCGAATCCATGGGGCATCAATATCGACCCGTTGCCATGGCCGACTTCGAAGGCAGCTTCCGCCTCCGGAACGCCAAGGACCTTCTGCGCTATGGCTTCTATCGTCCGCCGCTCGGCGACAGGATTCGTCTCCTTGCGGCACTGGACGACATGGGGTCGCTTACGGTCGCGGAATGCATGTTCGCGGTCAGGGAAGGGCGGCCGATGCCGACGGTGGCCGCGCTGATCCTTCAAGGATTCCTGGAGATCGATCTGGACGATGCCCTGATCGGTCCTGATACCCAGGTTCGCCGGATACGGAGCTGACGTGACGCGCTGATGCGCAGGATCCAACGTCACCATTCAGCTTCTCCGGGAACACAAAAATGAGAATTTCTCGCAGTCGGCAGGGATACAGCCTGCCCGAATACATTGCCTATGCAGGAATCTGCGGTGCCATCCGCCCCTATGCGCGCGCCGACCGCTTCGCCGTGGCTCTCGTCCTTTCGAAATGGGAGGAGAAGAGCACCTACCTGAGAGCCGCTGCCGCCTACCTGAATCCTAGAGCCGACTTTCTCATTTCGGATCGGGTCTACGTGGGCGACGCCAAGGAGGAGACATACGACACGATCCTGGACGACTTCGCGAACAAGCGAACCATCGTCCTGTTCAAGGACGAAGAGGACGTCCCCAAAGACATCGCGCTCGCATTCGATGCCGTCGTGCGGGTCGATGCGCCGTCGGCGCGGCAGGTGCGTGGCGTCGTGAAGTGGGTCTACGGCCTCGACATCACCCCAGACGAGGCCGGAGTCCTCGCCCGCAGCAACTGGAGGCGGCTGAAGCTCGCCGTCATGCGTGGCCGACCGATGTCCCGGGTGCTGGCGACCCTTCAGAAAATTGAAGCTCTCCACGCAGACGGAAATGGCCGCCCCGTAAAGGGTCCCGTCATTCCTCATGAGGCGACCTTGGACGATATGGCCGGCTACGGCGACGCAAAGGACTGGGGGCTGGATCTTGCCCGCGACATCGCCGACTGGAGAACTGGCTCGATCTCCTGGGAAGAGGTCGACAAGGGTATCTTGCTGTCCGGACCGCCGGGTGTCGGGAAGACCATCTTCTCACGAGCGTTGGCGGCAACATGCGGAGTGGAGCTGGTCGTCGCTTCCTATGCCAAGTGGCAGGCCCGAGGGCACCTCGGGGACTTCCTGAAGGCTATGCTCGCAAGCTTTGCGGAAGCAAAGAAGAAGGCACCCTCGATCTTGTTCATCGATGAACTCGATGCCTTCGGGGAAAGAACTGCGGGCGGCACTGATAACTCCAGCTACGACGTGAAGGCCATCAATGGTCTGCTGGAGCAGCTTGATGGCCTTGATGGCAGGGAAGGGGTCGTGGTCGTCGGCGCCTGTAACCATCCCGAATGGATCGACTCCGCAATCACACGGCCGGGGCGGCTCGATCGGCATGTTCGAATTCCGCTGCCGGATCTTGAAGCCCGCGCCGGAATCTTCCGCATGCATCTCCGAGGTGCTCTCTCCGATGGCGAGCACATGGCGTTCGCAGAAGGCACCGAAGGCATGACAGGGGCTGCCATCGAGCAGATCGTCCGGGAGGCCCGCCGCACCGCTAGGAAGCGTCGACAGCAACTGTCCGCTGAAGATGTATTTCGCAACGTTCCTCCGATGGTCGTCATGCCGCCTCAAGTCGTTCGCGTGAACGCCATCCATGAAGTCGGGCATGCCGTGGTGGGCGCCGTCCTCGGCATGAACCTCGAAAAGGTCTCCATCTCGAAGACACTCAGGCTCGCGCCACAGCACCAGTCGGTCGGGAGGGCCGTGTTCAAGCGTAATCCCTGGGCGCGCAGGACGAAGGAACACTATCTCGATATCATCGCCATGACGGTCGCAGGCATGGCCGCGGAACAGCTATTTCTCGGTTGTTGGGACGATGGCTCCTCCGGTGGGGCCGGATCCGACCTTCATGAAGCCACGAAGACAGTCATCGCATTGGAGCGTTCGTTCGGTATGGGCCAGAAGCTCGCTTCCTACGGCCCGATCGATGACAGGATCGCCAGCGACATTAAATCGCTCGATGCATCCCTCATGGCGCAAGTCGACGCCATTTTGCGGAGCCAGCTCGACCGCGCGATGATGATCCTCGAACGGCATCGAGAAGGCTGCCTCAGGCTTGCCGACGAACTTGCCGAACGAGGGGAGTTGTCGGGCAGGGAGGTCTTGGATGCGCTGGATGAGGGCGGCGAGCAAGGAAATCCTGTGGTTCGGGGTTATGGATAAGAGCCGGCGGCGACCATTGACCGCTGTGGATGGCGTCTGGCATGACGGTTGGCCAAAGGGAGGATCCCGATGAAAGACATGCGCCACCTCGATCACATTTGGGAGCGTCTCGGTGCGATGGCCGATGGATCTGCAGGGTTGGCCGCCGTGCAGCTTGCGACGATAGGCGACACTGGCTTTCCCGGCTTGCGAACGGTCATTCTCCGCGACGCGAACTTCGATCAAGCAACGGTCTCCTTCGTCACGGACATCCGGTCGACGAAGGTCAAGCACATCCGAAATCATCCGATGGTCAGTGCGATGGCCTATGACCTTGAAAGCCGTGTTCAGATCACGCTACTTGGCAGAGCGGCGGTCGTGGAGAACGAGGACGCCCGGCGCTCGATGTGGGATCGGCTTAAACCGCATACCCGCAAACAGTTCGAGGCAGCCTTGCCGCCTGGAATTTCACTGTATGATGACGGCAGACCGATGTCGTGGGAGGACGACACCGATCCAATGAAGCCCTACGAACGCTTCGCGCTCATCTCAATCTCAGTTGCCAGCGCCGAATGGCTGGACGTCTCTGGCGATGAAAAGATGAGGTTTATCTTCTATCGGGATCGGCGGCCGAAATGGCATGGATCGAGGTTCTCACCTTGATTTCGAAACGCAGGCTCGATATGCGGGTCATCATGAAATCACGATCACCGGGTCGGCGGAGAAATCGGCCGGACGGCCGTGAGAGTGAGCTATGGACTCCGGGACAGCGTTGAAAGACACGTCCTCCCGGAGTTTCGCCATCATCATCCGTTGCGAAATCCTTCTGCGGACAGTCGAGCTACCTTTTGACCATTTCCCAGTTGGTTCAGGAGACGCGGCGATGGGCAAGGGCATCAGAAAGTCAGGTCCAGGTACGCGTTCCGGTAGGCCTACTAGCAGCAGCTTGCTGCGCCTCAAGGGCGTAGACGTTACGGGGCGCATAAGGCTCCGTGCCTATCCGATCTGGGAGCGCGAGGGCAATCCGGACAACCGTCACGAGGACCACTGGCTTCAGGTCGAGCGTGAGATACTCCACGAGTTCGATATTCTTGAGGGTGACGACATCCCCAACCTCGCGGCTCTGCGCGAAGCCGCCCGCCAACACACGGACACCTTTATCGTTGCGACCGATCTGATCGACGCCGACCAGCGCGAGGCGAGGCCGGGCATGCGCGAGCAGCCTTGACGAGCAGTGAGTTCGACGCGCAGCACCTCTTGGAGGAAATCAGTACCCGAGATAGGATGTAAAAAACTCTGGGTGGGGGTCGAATGAACGCGCTCGATATCGGGTCGACAATCGCCTAATCGTCGTTTGGATCGCGATCGAGCCGCTGATGGCCCTTGGATGGCCGAGGCCAAACGACAGTCTCTCCGTCGATATGGTTCGCATACGATCCGCTTGGATGCGTGAGACGCTTACTCGCGACAACAATTTCATCTTTCTTGGTGTGGAGAGGTCGGCGAACTTCAACGCGCCGAGGCCCACAACCGTAGCTGCTTGACTGTCGGCGACCATTTCAGACGACCTGGCGAGCGCAAGATCGATCATGTCACCGAGCGAGGCTGCTGACCCGTCAGGGGTCTTGAAGGGCTTGCCGTCATCGCCTCGGACTGTACCGAAGGTCACGTGCCGTAATTCGACACGCCACAGAGCCTGTGTGGGGCGAACCCAAGGCCAAAAAAGCCATCGCGATCGAAGGTTGTTTACTGCACTGACGATCGGCAGGCACTCCACGCCAGCGTGTTTTCTACGGCGCGGCAGGTTCGAGGGGCGCCCACCAATACCAAGGTCTCGCCAATACCAAGGTTCAAGTGCGTTCCCTCGGATAGGCGCACATAGTCATACGCGCAACTCATTTCGCTGCAGAACAATTGGAGCACGACTGATGAAGATCCTGATGGTTTTCACCTCGCATGACACACTCGGAAGCACCGGCCGCAAGACTGGATTCTGGCTCGAAGAAGGCGCCGCGCCGTACTACGTCTTCCGCGACGCAGGTATCGAACTCACACTCGCTTCGCCCAAGGGCGGCCAGCCGCCTGTCGATCCCAAGAGCGATCTGCCGGAAAACCAGACCCCGGCCATGACACGCTTCAAGAAGGACGCCGACGCACAGAAGGTCTTTGCGACGACGAAAAAGCTGAAGGACATGCGGTCCGATGATTTCGACGCCGTCTTTTATCCCGGTGGCCATGGTCCAATGTGGGACCTGGCGGAAGACCCAGATTCGGTTTCGTTGATCGAAGCCTTCTACAACTCCGGAAAGCCCGTTGCGGCCGTTTGCCACGCGCCAGGCGTGCTTCACCGGGTGACCTATCAAGGTGCGCCGATCGTCAAAGGCAAGCGCGTGACTGGCTTCACCAATACAGAGGAGGAAGAGGTACAGCTCACCAAAGTTGTTCCGTTCCTCGTTGAAGATGAGCTCAAGCGTCTTGGCGGGCTCTATGAGAAGAAGGACAACTGGGAGAGCTTCGCAATCACCGATGGTCGGCTCATAACAGGACAGAATCCGGCGTCCTCGACGGCCGGAGCCCAAGCACTTGTGGCACTGCTGTCCAAGAACAAGTCGGCAGGCGCGACTGCTGCCTGATCGGCATGGTTTTCTGACGTTGCGGCTGCGAGACGAAGGTCCCGCGGCCATCCTCATTCGAACGCGTTCGCGTGTGGTCGCGACCGTTTCCAGGATCGATGAATGCAAATCCGCACCAACCAAACGGCAGTTCGCTGGCGACCGAGCCTGGATTAGTTCGCTGCCGTTTCCTTGGCTAGCCTGAGTGCTGCCTCGAGGATTTTCACGTCTTCCGCCACCGTTCCGCCGCTCACGCCTACGCCGCCCGCGAACTCTTCGCCTTGTTCGAGAGGCGCGCCTCCGCCCATCGCGCAAAATCTCTCCTGCGAGATCAGGTGAAACAGTTCCTTGCCGGGCTGAACAAGATGAAACAGGTCCGCCGTGCGCACTCGGATGAGAGCCGATGTGTACGCCTTTCGCTCGGAAATCAACATCGAGAACGCTGGCGCGCCGTTCATGCGGTGCTGGAGAACCATGTTTCCGTGAACATCGATTACCGTCACCGTGACCGGCACTTTCACAAGGTCTGCCTCCTGCTCGATGAGGACAGCGATTTTCTTTGCCAGGAATAGTAGGTCCATGGCTACGCTCCACTGTTAAAGAGCGTCGCTCATCGAAAGGATGAATGCCGCTCGGACGCGGTCTAGTCTCGGATAGAGTCGAGTGGATCGATACTGCACGTTGGTATCGCCAATACCATCGTATCGCCGATACCAACGTGCAAATGCGTCATGCGCCGCTCACCGTCATGTTGAGGTCTTTGCAGCCGCCCGGTTGCCAACTTCAAGGATCGAACGATGAGCTACCCCCGGGACGAACGGCGAGTTTCAATCTTTCCTCTCGTTGCGATTGCCATCGTCATGGTTGCAATGGTTTGCGCATTTGCTGCGATCCACCAACCCCGGAGCCAGCCGCGCGTCTTCGTGCCCGGGGCGGCCTACGATGGTAAGATCACGTGATCATCGTTGATAGCTTCCAGGCGACATGCGACCGCCGGCGTACGTGGAAGGAATCGCGCGCTGCGCAAGATAACAGCAGGTACATCGACGGCGTCCGAATTCAGTGGACCTCGCCTGGCCGACCCGCCCGCCTATCCGTAAGCAATGGAGTACCGTGTATGACGACTGTCCTCATCATATCCTTCCTCATCGGTCTGGTCGCTGGGCTGAGGGCGTTTCTGGCTCCCGCCGCAGTAAGCTGGGCGGCTTATGCCGGGCGCATCGAGGTTCCCGGCGGGTTTGCATTTCTTGCGCACTATCTCACCCCGTGGATCCTCTCAACGTTCGCCGTTGTTGAGCTTGTCGCTGACCAGCTTCCCACCACGCCGAGCCGCAAAGTCCCTTTCCAATTCGGCACGCGTATCGTCATGGCCGCGGTTTCGGGTGCCGCGATGGCGCGGGCCTCCGATCTGGTGGTTGCGGGATGCATTGCAGGGATCGTGGGCTGCCTAGTTGGCACTCTCGGCGGGGCTTCCGCACGGAGGCAACTTGCCGTGGCACTGGGTAATGATCATCCCGCGGCATTCGCCGAGGATGCCGTGTCGCTCGCGCTGGCGGCCATTCTGCTCTGGGAGTTCGCATGATGGAAAACTACGATGTGATCGTCATTGGTGCGGGTCAGGCAGGACCATCGCTCGCTGTCAGGTTCGCAGAGGCTGGTTACAGGGTTGCGCTCATCGAGAGGCATCATGTCGGCGGCACTTGCGTTAATACCGGATGTATGCCTACCAAAACCCTAGTCGCTTCCGCGCGTGTGGCTCATCTCGCCAAACGAGCGGGCGATTTCGGCGTACTGGTGGATCACGCTGTCAAAATCGATATGCCAAGGGTTAGCGCACGGGCACGAAAGGTTGTCGCAAACGCGAGGAACGGGCTTGAAACGTGGCTTTCCCAGGCTAACCGCCTCAAAATCATTCGAGGACACGCCCGCTTCATCGGCCAAAAGGAGGTACAAGTCGGGGACCACGTCCTTTCGGCGCCTAGAATTTTCATCAACGTCGGCGGGCGCGCCCGATATCCTGACCTCCCGGGAATTTCGGAAGTCGATTGCCTCACCAACACCTCGATACTGGCCCTCGATCAACTGCCCCAGCACCTGATTGTGATTGGGGGAAGCTACATCGGGCTGGAGTTTGCTCAGATGTATCGCCGGTTCGGCGCCAAAGTTACGGTGATTGAGAAAGGGCCAGCGCTTATCGGGCGGGAAGACGACGATGTGTCGGAGGCCATCAGGCTCATCCTCGAGGAGGAGGGAATATCATGTAGGCTTAACGCCAATTGCATTTCATTCCGCCGCCACTCAGAGGGCGTCCAGGTCGGTCTGGATTGCGACACCGGTTCGAAGGAGGTCACTGGATCGCACGTCCTGCTGGCCATGGGACGAGTGCCGAACACAGATGATCTCGGCATCGATGTCGCAGGTGTTGCGGTCGATGCACGTGGCTACATCATCGTAGACGACACTCTCGCGACGGTCGTACCGGGTATCTGGGCACTGGGCGATTGCAATGGAAAGGGTGCCTTCACCCATACGGCCTATAATGACTTCGAGATCGTGGCTGCGAACCTGATCGACGGCGAGAGCAGACGCGTCTCCGATCGGGTCCGCGGATACGCGCTCTATATCGATCCGCCGCTCGGTCGCGTTGGTTTGACCGAGAGGGAGGCCCGGGAGAAGGGGTGGAAGTTGCTGCGTTCGATAAGGCCGATGACAAGGGTGGGAAGGGCGGTCGAGCGTGACGAGACGCGGGGATTCATGAAGGTCATCGCCGATGCTGAAAGCAAGAGGATCCTCGGAGCCGCCATACTAGGCATAGAAGGGGACGAGGCGATACATGGCATAGTGGATGCGATGAGCGCTGAAATTCCGTATCTGGAGTTGGAATGGGCAGTGCCGATACATCCGACTGTGTCGGAACTCATTCCGACACTGCTCCGCGGCCTCACCGCAACCTAGTTCAAGTGCTCGCAGGTTTCCGTCCGGAGCCATTCGAGGACAATCTCAATCCGCCTTTCGCCCCTAGCGACCAACTTAGTTCGCATGGCCTATTTCGGGCGTCGAACCCTCGACATAGACCCTCTGCGCCGACTTCTGCCTCGTTGTTCGGGTGTCCACATTCATTGTTTCCCCGTGCTGCCGGTCACTGGCATGTGCTGCCTTGTATAGCGAAGGCGCCCGGATTCGGATCCATGACGTCTCGTTTGGTGCTACGGGCTGCGAAACCAAGGTGCTCCCGACACCAAGGTATCGGGGACACCTTGGTTCAATGGCGGGGTTTTGTTGTACTTCGTACGATCTCCTGGCAACACGCAGCCCGACCCCGGCCGCCTGTGAACGTTAATCAAGGAGTCCCATATGAGTAATGCAGACCTGCAAACTCACCCCGTAGAGAACAAGACAAAAAGTCCACCCACTGCAATGAACCTGGAACTTCTCGTTCTACCCGTGTCGGATGTCGATCGCGCGAAGCGATTCTACGTCGATCTAGGCTGGCATCTCGACATCGATAATGCCACGGACGCGGACTACAGGATCGTCCAGTTTACGCCACCAGGTTCCGGCTCCTCGATCATGTTCGGGAAGAACATCACCGTCGCGGCGCCGGGTTCCGCTCAGGGCATGCATCTCGTTGTGTCAGACGTCCAAGCGGCCCGTGACGATTTGCTCAAACGCGGCGTCGATGTGAGCGAGCCATTCCACGATGTTGGCGGAATCTTCCATCATTCCAACGGGAAGGGGATTGTAACCGGGGTTAACCCGGAGCGGAAGAGCTATGCTTCCTACGTGACCTTCCAGGATCCGGACGGCAACGGCTGGACACTCCAGGAGGTGACCGCGCGCTTGCCGGGTCTTCCTGGCGACACAAGCTTCACCCGGGAGTTGTCAGAGGCCGTGTGGGGTGCGTCGAACTGACAGTAGTCCTTTCAGGACCTGACCGCTCCGAACGGTCAGGTCTCCGGCAAAGGGGCTCTCGAAACGATGCCTGGAATTGCAACAATTGAATCTCGAGCTCGCCGAGAAATGGTCGTCGGACCCAGATCCTGCCCAGGAACCTCTCGATTATGGATTTGCAAGGGAAGGGCCGAGGCACATCCTGGTATGCTTCCTGGTGAAGAACACCTCAAAGAGCTTTTCGATGGCACCACTCCCAATGCCGGATCCGGTGTCGTCAAGACGACCAGCGCTTTCGTACCATCGCCGCATGTCCCTCGAGATCCGTCAACAGCCCGGCGCGACCTGCGCCAAAGCCTCCTTCGCGTTCAAGACTAGGTTCAGCACTACATGCTGAATCCGGATATGGTCGCCCGGGATCGTGGGAATAGCAAAGGAGTGATCAGCGCCGATCTCTATCGTTGTTCATGATTTCAGCGGGGGGCTGACCGACGTCTCGTGCGCCACTGCGGCCGTTAGACTATCCGGGCGACGCGGGGTCAACACATTGCGGGCGTCGCGGAGTTTTGCCTGCGCCAGAACGCACTCAGTGACGTCCTGCGTGGCCCCCATATACACCAAAAGGGCGGTGATTTTCGAAACAGGTTGCCCGATGGTTCGGAGTGCTTGACGGCCCCGACCGGAAGATCCTGCACGTGATATCGTAGGCACGAGTTCCCGATACCGCCGTCGCGATCTCGTTCTGGAGCCAACACATCACGCGGATGCATAACTTGCATGAAGCGCTCGAGCCCCCACTCTTTCTCCGGCTCGAGTTCTAAACTCCAGCGGGGAATGCGCCCGTTGATTCCGGATATCAATATGGAACCGAGCCGGAAGGTTCGGTCCCATTGCAGAACGTACGATCATGAACGGAGGGAACGGAATGCCGTTCTCAGCTCGCTGCAGAAAGCCTCTGTCTGTTCCCATGCGGCGAAGTGTCCGCCCGCGCTGAGCGTGTTAAAGTGGATCAGATTTGGGTAGGCCTTCCTCGTCCAGCTCTCCGGTGCCGCGTAGATCTCGTCAGGGAAAACGCTTACGGCGACTGGCAACTTCACACCCTTCACGGCAAAGAACTCGAGCTTGTTTTCCCAGTAAAGTCGTGCCGAAGAAACAGCGGTGTTGGTGAGATAGTAGAGAGTAACGTTGTCAAGGATGTCGTCCCTGCTCAGGCCCTCCTTCTTCCCGTCAAAAACGCGAGCGATCATTTCATAGCTTCGGATGTCATGATCGATCATCCACGCCGCCAGACCCGCCGGTGAGTCAGCAATACCCACGAGCGTTTGCGGCCTGTTTGCCATCTCGATCGCATATCCCAGCCCATGCTTGTAGAAATCGTCAAGCTGGTCGTAGGCGTGGCTTTCATCAGCGGAGAGGCCATCGGGCTTGGTTCCTCCAGGGCGCAGCGCTGTCGCGATTTCGTCCGGGACGGTAGCTGGCATGTTGACGTGGATGCCCGCAAGCCCGGGTGGGGAGATCAGAGCCATCTGTTCGGTGACCGCGTCCCCCCAGTCACCGCCTTGCGCCACATAGTGCTTGTAGCCTAGCCGATCCATGAGTTCGATCCATGCATGGGCAATCCTTATCGGGTCCCAGCCCTTTTCCGTCGGTTTCCCCGAGAAGCCGTACCCGGGGATGGAGGGGATGACCACGTCGAACGCGTCGGAGGCCGAACCGCCGTGCGCTGTCGGATCCGTCAAGGGACCCACGATCTTCATCTGCTCGATGACGGAACCGGGCCAGCCGTGGGTCACGATGATCGGAAGCGCCCCCTGGTGCTTTGCCTTTACATGAATGAAATGGATCTCCACGCCATCGATCACGGTCGTGAACTGCGGCAGGGCGTTGAGCCTTGCCTCGACCTTACGCCAATCATAGTCCTTCGCCCAATACGTCGCCAGTTTTGCGATGATAGCAGACTGCACGCCCTGCGAGCTGTCGTCGACGATCTCGCGCTCTGGAAAGCGTGTTGCCCTCACCCGGTGGCGAAGGTCGTCGAGATCTGCCTGGGAAGCCTTGAACTTGAATGGTTTGATCCTTTCGCCTTTCGCTTCCGTGGCTGAGGCTGAAAATGGTAACGCATTAACGACTCCAGCCGCCGCGGCTGATGCGATAAGCGTTCGGCGCGTAATTGGCTGCGCGTTTGACGACATGGAAATCTCCTCGGTTGGAAAGACCTTCCTCGAAGGTTTCACAGGGCGAGCCATCCGGCTACTGCACGATGGTATCGCTGATACCTTCGTATCGGTTCCGCGTTTGGCACCTGGGCTGTCCAATATCAAAGCTTTCTCACGGGTTAGTTGATGCGACCAGCAGGTTTCGCTCATCGCGCTCACTACTGCGAGCAGCACGGAAATATTTTCGCTGATCAACCACGTTTTCCGTTGCGTTCACCGGGTTTTGCCCGAAAAGATCGACGCACCGAACAAGTATCTGATCGAGGATGGGTTGTTAGCTAGATACCTTCACGAGCAAGCGACGTGGGAGGTGGACGCCGATCGCCGAGAGCTGCGTGCGAACGGCAGATCGGTTCCGATCGGATCCCGCGCCTTTGAGATCATCGCGGCGCTGGCAGAAGCATCGGGAAGGTTCGTAAGTAAAGACGAGCTTGTCGAGCGCGTGTGGCGGAACACACATGTGGACGAAAACACCCTTCGCGTTCATATCCATGCGATACGAAAGGCGCTCGGCGAAGATCGGGCGCTGCTCAAGACTTCGTCGGGGGAGGGGTATCGACTGACGGGTACGTGGACGAAAACAATAGCTGATGGTCGCCTGATGGCGGTCAACGGCGTTGTTGGCGAATTAGCCTCCAACATTCCCGCGCTATCGACCGACCTCATCGGGCGCGTCACCGATGTGGCAAATCTTCAGGGATTGATGTCGGCGTTTAGGGTAGTCACAGTGTTGGGACCCGGCGGGATCGGCAAGACAACTTTGGCGCTGCAGGTCGCTCGCAATCTCGCATCGGAGTACCGTGGTGCTGCGTATCTGGTCGAACTTGCCTCGCTCTATGACCCCGAACTGTTGGCGCTGGCGGTCGGAAGTGCTCTTGGGCTCGCGGGATCGGGAGCATCGATGACTTCGGAAGAACTCGCTCGGGCAATCGGAACTTCCAGGGTTCTGCTTGTCCTAGACAACTGCGAGCATCTGATCGACGCCACGGCCCGTCTATGCGAGACTGTCGTCCAGCGTTGCCCTCATCTCACGATTCTCGCGACAAGCCGGGAATTGATGAAGATCGAAGGCGAGAGGGTTCATCGACTCGCTCCTCTTGTGGTTCCCGAAGAGGGCGAGCAAACTCCCGAGGAGCTCTTAAGAGCCCCATCGGTCGAACTGTTCGTCAGGAGGATTGTCTCGCTGGACGATCGATTCTCGCTGACTGAATCGAATTCTCGGCAGGTCCTGAGGATTTGCCGTCAATTGGACGGCATTCCGCTTGCGATCGAGTTCGCCGCGAGCCGCGCTGCGACGCTGGGCATTCCTCAAGTCCTAGATGATCTTCGGTCCCGTCTGGCAGCATTGTCAGGACGACGGCGAACCGCGATACCTCGCCACCGCACACTGAAGACCGTGCTAGACTGGAGCTATGACCTGCTGCCATCGTCGGAACAGGAATTCTTGAGGAAGGTCGCTGTATTTGCGGGGCTCTTCAGTCTCGATGATGCACGAACGATCGCATCGCCTGTCGACGCAGCGGAGGAAATTTCCAGCCTCCTCGAAAAATCCCTTCTGGTCTTGGACCAAAGAGGGTCGGCGCCGCTCTATAGGCTTCTTGAGACCACCCGCGCATATGCGATCGAGAAAGCGAAGGAACTCGGCGAGTTGGAAGCTTACTCGCAGGCGCACGCGGAAGCCTACCTCGCACTGTTGCGGGCAGCCGATACGGAATGGCATCAGATTCCGGCCGCGGATCTCGAAGCAAAGTACGGCTGGCGTCTCGACAACATACGTTCGGCGATCGCCTGGACTTCCGTGTCGTCAGGGAAAGAGGCGCTCGCGGTAGATATCCTGAGCGCCGCCATACCCTTCTGGATGTATTTTTCCCTCTATGAGGAATGCCGAGAAGCTCTGTCCCAAGCTCTTAAGTCGATCGACGAGACGGACCCTCGTAAACGGGAAAGGATGGTCTTTCTGATCGCTTTCGCCTGCGCGGCACTGAACTCAGGAGGAGACCGGGCACTAGCCGAGAGCGCATGCGTTGAAGCGTTGCGGATCGCGGAAGAGATTGGCGACGTCGATCACCAGCTCAAAGCACTCTATAATTTGAATCTTGCGACTCATGAATCGGTCGAAGTCGCCAGGCTGTTTCAGGAGCGCGCCGTCACCCATGTGGACGAACTCATTGCGCATCGGATGCTCGCTGTGCAAAAGCATCTGCGCGGCGATCAGACAGGCGCTAGAGTTCACGCGGATATCGCTCTCTCGTTTCCTTCAGTGCTGCTGAGCAATCGCCGTTTCCGGTTCATGGTGGCCGAACGACCGGTATCGGAGGAGACGGGAATTCCTCGGACACTCTGGCTGCAGGGCTGTTTCGATGAGGCCATCGACCTCGTCCGCAAGTCGGTCTCGGATGCAATGGCAGCGGGGCATGCGAACTCGCTCTGTCATTTCCTCGGGCTCGCCGCGTGTCCCATCGCACTCTCTTATGGCAACCGCGTCGAGGCACAGCGCTATGTCAGCCTTCTCGCAGACCAGTCCAAGGACCATTCGCTCGTTCTGTGGAGAAGTTGGTCCATTGGCTATGAGGGGATGGCAGCTCTGGCGGATGGCGACCCGGCGTCCGCGCACGAGCTTCTCGCTTCCGCTACTCAGCGCCTTAACGGGTTGAACGAATGGCGGTCGCACGTCATGTTCGAGGTGTATAACGCTTCGGCGCTGAGCCTTCTCGGGCGGTACGAGGAGGCGTTGGCATTAATACAAGCAAAGCTCGTGAGGCTGAATCGGCAATCCGAACTCTGGATCTATCCTGAAATGCTACGTGTCAGAGGCGAGATATTGATGCGGGGTGGCGGCGAATCCGAGGAGCGAAAGGCAGAAGCCTCTTTCCGTGAGGCGACAGCCGAGGCCCGGCGGCAGGGCGCTCTTACCTGGGAGCTGCGTTCGGCCACCGGCCTCGCCCAGTTGCTGCGGCAGCGCGGCCTACATGTCGAGGCGGCGGCGTTCCTGCAGCCGATCCACGCGCGCTTCGTCAATGGTCATGATGCTCTCGACGCCCGGTTGGCCGCCGATTTACTCGAGCAGCTTGCCTAGGCTTCGCATCACTTTAAGAAAATTTAAGAACCATTAATTCGCTGATTTCTCGCGAGGGGTGCATCGTGTGTCATCAACTGACGCGGGTCGACATCAACATCGCGCCTGAAAACATTCGAGCGAGGAAGCCATGGGCACCTTAAAGCAGGTCGACGCGGTAGATTCCGAAGGGAGCAGGCTGGCCGTCCCGTCACGCGAAGAGGAAGCGGCGATTGTCTACGTTCACGGCGGCTGCGATTACCAGGCAGCGATCGCGCATGCCGGGCTGAAAGCGATCGAAATCGACCGGCCAGACGAAGTGTTGGTCATGTCACCCACTCAAGTTCCAAGTTGCCTCTTGTTGCGCACCACGGTTTTCACCGGGCTAGTCGGGATGCAGGTCAGGATCCGGCGGTATCGCTCGGACTTGCCGACCGTGTGCCTCGGCCCTGATACCGATCTGCGCGGCGCGATCTGTCTGATGAAGGCTGGCGCATTCGACGTGCTACAAGAGCCCGTTTCGCGCTGCGATCTGATCGCCACGCTGGGAGCGGCGCTCAGACTTAGCGGCAGGACTGCAGGTCAAATTCGCCAGCTCGCAATTCTCCAGGCACGGCTCCAGACGCTGTCCGCGCGCGAGCGGGAGGTCATGCGGCTCATAGTCTACGGCTATTTGAACAAACAGGTTGCGGCCGAACTTGGGATACGGGAGGTGACCGTGAAGGTGCATCGAGGCAGCGTCATGCGAAAAATGAAAGCGAAGTCGTTTGCGGATCTGGTGCGGATGGGCGATGCGCTGGACATGGACGATCCACCACTTCGGTCGAACCGCTCTCCGGGCATGGCAGCCCCCGGATGCCGATCGGACTCAAGATCCACGTTCAGCCTCTACGAGCAAAACAGGGCGTGCACCCGTTAGAAGCGCGCCCTAGGGCCGGTCATTGCGAGGGACTGTGGATCGCCTCAAGGCACCCAGTCGACCTACTCGCTACAGAGAGCTGTTTGGGGGAGTTTAGGCAAATGGATCGCATCGATGCAATGAAGGTCTTTGTGACCGCTGTGGACGAGGGAAGCCTTGCCGCGGCGGCGCGAAAACTGAAACGCTCTCCCACGGCGATAAGCAGGGCTCTCGGAATGCTTGAGCAGCATGTGGGAGTCGAACTTCTCCACCGAACGACGCGGAGCCTGAATCTGAGCGAAGCGGGGCAGCGCTACGTGGTGGCGTGCAGGCGTGTCCTTTTTGATCTGGAGGAGGCGGACATTATCGCAGGGGGTGAGAAGGCATCGCCGCGAGGGACGCTGACGATTTCGGCACCTCCGATTCTCGGCGAGGAAGTCCTTCGTCCCATTCTTGACGACTTCATCCGGACGCATGAGAGCGTGTCAGTTCGGCTTCTCATGCTGGATCGCTTCGTCAACCTGGTGGACGAGGGGGTGGATCTGGCTCTCAGAGTGGGCAATCTTCAGGATTCTTCCAACATCTCGACGAAGATTGGCGGTGATATCAGGCGTGTGGTTGTTGCTTCGCCAGAATATCTTGCTGCAAGACCAGCAATCCAGGATCCTTCGGATCTCGCGAAACACCGGATAATCGCGTTCAGCAATTTTGGTCTCGAGTCCTGGAGCTTCGCGCCGTCGAAAGGATCATCGATTCCAAGGACGGTCCATTTCACCCCGAAGTATGTGGTGAACAGTGTCAGGGCCGCGGCTGCGTCGGCAGCGGCGGGCGTCGGTCTCACGAGGCTTTATTCTTATCATGTGTCCAGCCTGGTCAGGGAAGGCCGCTTGAAGATCATACTCTCGAACGACGAGCTTCCGGCTCTGCCCGTTCATCTGCTGTCGCCTCACGGGAGAATGTCGGTCCCGAAAGTGCGTGCGTTCGTCGATTTCGCGGTTCCGCGGTTCAGAAATGATCTCAATCGCATTGCCGCCCAATCAGAAGAGCTGATCGTGCCGAAAAGCGGATGATTGTCTGCCTTTTGGCGTCAATTCTCTCGATGGGTACGAGCTTCGGTGGCGTTGGACCGGACCGAAGGATCGGTTGTCGGAATCAAAAAGGTTGCACGTCATGAGCACTCATCAAAAAGTCGCCGTTATCACTGGCGCGTCCCAGGGCATCGGCGAAGGCCTTGTCCGTGGGTACCGTGAAAAGGGCTACAACGTCGTCGCCACATCTCGCTCGGTCAAGGCCGGACCGGACGCTGGTGTCCATGCCGTTGCCGGAGACATTGCCAAGTCTGAGACTGCCGAGCGCGTGGTCCGGGAAGCTATGGAACGCTTCGGCCGCATAGACACCCTGGTCAACAACGCGGGCGTTTTCACTGCCAAGCCGTTCGTCGATTTCACGCAAGAAGATTACGACCTTAACTTCAGTGTGAACATCGCCGGATTCTTCCACATCACTCAGCGCGCTGCGAGAGAGATGCTGAAGCAGGGCTCGGGCCATATCGTCACGATCACGACGAGCCTTGTAAACCAGCCGATCGCCGGCGTGCCCGCCGCGCTCGCGTCCCTCACCAAAGGCGGACTGAACTCGGTCACCAAGGAACTCGCACTCGAGTACGCCAAGACGGGCGTAAGAGTGAATGCCGTTTCGCCGGGGATTATTAAGACGCCTATGCACGCACCTGAAACACACGAGTTTCTTTCGGCTCTACATCCGGTCGGCCACATGGGCGCGATCAGCGATATTGTCGATGCCGTGCTCTACCTCGAGAACGCAGGGTTCGTGACTGGTGAAATCCTGCATGTCGATGGCGGCCAGAGTGCAGGGCGCTGGTAAGAGGATATTGGAGAGCCTGGCGCGGTCGCGCCAGGCCTCGTTTCGGTGATAGGTACGACTATGGAATTGATACTCGCTGCTGATCCGATGTGCTCCTGGTGCTATGGCTTCAGTAAGGAAATGGAACTGCTTCTCGAACGGCGGCCGGAGGCCTCCCTAAGGATAATCCTGGGCGGTCTTCGCGCCGGTGCGACGGACGTTCTCGACGATGCCGGAAAAAACTTCAGGCTTCACCACTGGGCAAAGGTGGAGGAGGCCAGCGGCCTACCGTTCAATCGCGAAGGTCTGCTTGCCAGGGAGGGGTTCGTGTATGATACCGAGCCGATTTGCCGTGCTGTTGTCGCTGCTCGGATCCTTCATCCGGAAGCCAGCCTCATCAAGGTGTTCCGGGCCCTTCAGCACGCCTTCTACGTGGATGCTCTCGACACTACTGACGGCAGAGTTCTCGCCGAGGTCGGAAGCGCTTCGCTGACATCTCTTGGCCACTCCACCAGCGCTGCGGAATTCCTTGAAGTCTGGCAACGGCGGAGCACAATTGAGGAAGCCGCAAAGGACTTCGCAACCTCTCGCGCTCTGGGCGTGACGAGCTTCCCGACGCTTTTCATGCGCAAGGATGGAAGACTTGCAAGGGTCGGCCCTGGCTACGCCAATGTGGATTCGCTGGAGCGGCACCTCGCAGTATTGAACGCTTGATATCAACGCGACCAAAGGATTGAGTTCATGCCTATAGTAACCGTACAGGTCACGCGCGAGGGAACGACGCCCGACCGGAACTCTATAACCGCCGAAGAGAAGGCCCGCATCATCGCGGGCGTCAGTCAGATTATGTTGGATGTGCTCAACAAGCCGCTGGATTCGACATTCGTCGTTATCGAGGAGGTCGATCTGGGCAATTGGGGCTGGGGAGGACTGCCTGTGCCAGAGTTCCGAAAGCGTCGGGAGGCCACCAAAGGTTCCTGATCGAGCTAGGCTGTGGCCAGTGCGCGAAGGACCGCTTCTTCAAGTCTGTCGTCGTTGAACGGCTTGAAGAGGCAGTCCACCGCGCCGTGCCGAATAAGCTGCGAGCGCAGGTTGTCATCGTGGATGGCCGTGATGAAAAGCGACGGGATCTTATGGCCGCGCCTGGCGAGTTCCCGGTGAAGTTCGGGACCCGACGTTCCAGGCATTGTCACGTCGATCAGAAGGCAATCTATCGAATCCAGCGCTGCTGACTTCAGGAGATCCTCGGCCGATCCAAAAGCAATGCTGTCGAAGCCGAAGGAACGCAACAGAGGCGGCAAGGACTCGCGAATCGAGACATCGTCATCGACGACCGAGATCAATGCGCGATCACCTCCCATGAGAAACTCCGCTTCAAAAGTCGCTCGACAGAGCATCCCAGTGGGTGTTCTGAAGGATGTGCTTCTAATTAGGGTGGTGTCAATCTGCGAACACACTATAGGTAGGTATCGACCGACCCTGGCAAGCTCGCCTTCTCACTCCGGGAGTGGTGCACCCGCCTGCTCGGCGACCATAAATGATGCGTACCAATCCGGCCAGTTCGCGTCGTGTCTTCCGCCGTCGCGCTTTTCATGTTCGCCGTGCGCGGCGGCTGCGCGCAAAAGTGCGCTTGCAAGATCGTTGGCGGATACGAATGTCGCGCCACTTGCGTTCAGGCGGCCAGGTAGTCTCCCGGTCACCTCCTGGAACAGCCAGCCGTTTCCGTCGGGGTCGCTAAAGGAGGCGAACGACCCATAACTTGCACGCGATGGATGAGGGCCGGGCAGGCGCCCGTCATCGTCTTTGTGGTGAAAGACGCCGCCTGCGTCATGGAAGACACCACTAACGTCCGCGCCACGCGAAGCGGCCGCTGCGTGAGCCGACTCTATGTCCGAAACGACGAGATGGAGCCCTTGAGCCGATCCCGGCAGCGCCGACGTGATCTGCGATCCGAAGATCACGGAGCAGGGCGATCCCGGCGGCGTGACTTGGACGACGCGGAAGCCATCTTTTCCCGGAACGTCGGCATCAAGTCGCCAACCCAACCCGGTATAGAAAGACTTTGCACGATCGACGTCCGAGACCGGGATAACGACGACTTCGAGCTTCATGTCAATCTCTTTGACGGCGTCCACCGTCCCGCCTTGATTTGCCATCTTTCATCTCCCTCGTGACCTTATGCGGTGCTGTCCGCAATCCCGCGAACGATGAACCTGAGATCGCGCGCCGTCCATTATCCAATGGTGTCGGTGAAGATGGGCACGGTATCCGAAGGTATCGGCGATACCTTTGTGCAATGGATTCCCGGCCTCGGTCGAACGATCCCTTGATGATGGCAAAACAGACCGACATGGAGGACGAAGTGACGGTACATGACCCGACGACATTCGAGGTTGATCCGACAAGGCGGCCTCTCGCGGCGACTACCGCCGTCAGTCTCCTGCCGCGGATAGTCCGCGCGTCCGAAGATAAAGAGCCGATCCGAGCTTCGCATCCAAAGATTCCTCAGAAGAAGGTGGACGAGCTCTGGCGCCTGGTTAGTGCGACCCGCTGGCCGGGCGTCTTCAAGGCGCTGCGCTGAAACCCTGCAATCGAAACAGCCAGCATGTATCTCTGACAGGTACTTGCAAAGGAGAGAGATCATGATGACTTCGCCAAAAGGTACGGCGCTCATCACCGGCGCTTCTGCTGGTATTGGCGCGATCTACGCCGATCGGCTGGCACGAAAAGGCTTCGACCTGATCCTTGTGGCTCGGAATCAGGATGCGCTGCATCGCGTTGCAGGAAGTGTGGCCGATACGGGGTGCCGAGCCAGAGTCGTTCGCGCGGATCTTTCCGATAAGAAGGAACTTCGGTGCATCGAAAACATCCTTCGCACAGACCCATCGATCACCATGCTGGTAAACAATGCTGGTGTGGGGGCGATCGACCCTCTCCTTATGGCGGACGTCGACGAGATGGAGCGCATGATTGACATCAACGTGCGCGCGCTGACGAGGTTGGTGTATGCAGCGGCGCCATCGTTCGCGGCTCGGGAGCGTGGAACGATCGTGAACATGGCGTCGATCGTCGGCATTGCGCCGGAGATACTCAATGGCGTCTACGGCGCCACCAAGGCGTTTGTCCTCGCGCTCACGCTATCGCTGCATAAGGAGCTTGCAGAACGAAACGTGAGGTTTCAGGCAGTCCTGCCCGGGGCAGTCGCCACCGATTTCTGGGAGGCCGCAGGTGGCTCCGTAGACCGCCTTCCCGCCAGGATAGTCATGCGGGCAGGCGACATGGTAGACGCAGCGTTGGCGGGGCTCGATCAGGGGGAACTGGTAACCCTTCCATCTCTCCCGGACGCCGACGACTGGAATGCCTACGAGGCCGCTCGACAGAAGCTGCTCCCAAACTTGTCCCTCAGCGTCCCGGCAGAACGCTATCGATCGCTCAGGTAGCTTCGGGCTGGCCGACGACCACATCGACCAAGCTCAAGGAGTCTCGGATGCCTCTGGTAAGGATCCATGTCATCAAAGGCCGAAGGCCCGATGAACTCGAACGCCTGCTCGACGTTATACACGAGACCGTCGTCGAGTCGTTCAAGGTCCCCCTCACGGACCGCTATCAGATATTGCACGAGCATGCGCCTTCGCATTTCCGCGCTCTCGACACAGGCCTGGAAATGGAGAGGACGCCGAATTTCGTTCTCGTGGATCTCCTCAGTCGTCCGAGAACTCGGCGGACCAAACTTTCCTTCTACAAGAACCTTACAAGGTCTCTTCAGGAACGCTGCCACATCGAACCCTCGGACGTAATGATAACGCTGCTCGAGAATTCGGACTACGACTGGTCGTTCGGCCTTGGAAGAGCGCAGTTCGTCACCGGAGAGCTAGGAGCTCCTGAGTGATGCAGCACCGAGGAGCGTGGGTGGCGAACCCCAACCGCCTCGGCTCAGACAGGAATTTGGGTGCCAGTCAGTTTTTGACTCAGCGCCCATAGGCGTTCTGCCGAAGCCGGGTCGACCGCGTACGATGCGACCTTCGACGTGCGTCGATCCCTTCCGTCGAGCGTGCCAACGACGGACCCGTCTTCGAGCGGGGCAATGTCCGAGTTCGCGCAGAAGACTCCACCGAGACCGGCGAGCTGCGGACTTACGGCACACCACACCATCGTGGCTGCGCCCTGCGGCACAGATTTCATGTCTCTGTCCGGATCGATGACTGGCTCGCCATTCTCATCGACATTCCCCAACTGCTTCAAGCGGTCGAGCGGGACGTGCTTGGCGAGTCCTGTCACGATGCCGCCAGGGTGCATCGAGAACGCTCGGATCCCGTGTTCACGGCCTCTTCGATCAAGCTCCACCGCAAACAGAATGTTAGCGGTCTTCGACTGTCCGTACGCCGTCCAGGGATCGTAAGGTCGGCGTTCGTAATTGATGTCGTCCCACACGATATCGGAGAAGCGGTACCCCATTGAGGATACCGAAACCACACGAGCCCCCTTGGCACGGGTCAATGCGGTCCACAGGCCCAGTGTCAGTCGGAAATGTCCGAGGTGGTTTGTGGAGAGCTGAAGCTCGTTGGACTGAGGGTCACGGGAGAGTTCAGGGACTGCCATTATGCCTGCGCTATTCACGAGAATATGGAGAGCAAGGCCTGAGCGGATGATCTCTCTGCAGAACTCGTCGATGGACATTGGATCGGTAAGATCCATCTGCCGCACTTCGATTCCTCCGCCGATATCCGCGATAACGCGTCTGGCACGATCTATATCTCGCGCGGGGACGATGACGCGGGCGCCGGCCGATGCCAGCGTGCGTGCGGCCTCCAGCCCGAGACCAGCATAGCCACCTGTCACGATTGCCAGCTTTCCCGTGAGATCGACGCCGCGGATAGTATCGAGGGTGGTCGAGTGCGCGGTAAATCCTGACACGAGGGGTGTTTGCAGAGTTGTCATGGGATGCCTTCCTTCGGCTGGTGATGCTTGGATATGCACCTTCGATGCTGTACATAGAATATTCAGAAGTTCAGTTTTCTTTCGCCAAAGTTCAAAGATGACGCGAGATCTGCTTTCACAAACCCTCAGTGTCTTCGATGCCCGAACCGTCTATGCCGGCGGTTTCGTTGGCGGCGGCGATTGGTCCGTCCGCTTCGATCCGCCGCGGAAGATTAAGTTCTTCGTCGTCGGTCGCGGGCACTGCTTTCTAGCGCTCGATGGGCGTCCGGATCCGGTTGCTCTACAGACAGGCGACGTCCTCATTCTGACCTGCAATCTGGGGTTCGTTGTCGCAAGCGAGCTTGCGCTGGTTCCGCGTTCCGCCGCCGAACTGTTCCGAGGCTCGGAGAGAACGATCGTCCCGGTTGGCGCAGGAGACGACTTCCTGTTGCTTGGAGGACACATCGACACCCGCCACTCGGGAGGGCGGCTGATGCTTGAAAGTCTCCCGGACTGTCTTCACCTCAAGGCGGCGGAAACTGGCGCTACCCGGCTTGCGGATCTCGTCGGAGAATTCGTGCAGGAGGCTGCGGGCGGAGCTCCTGGTGCGGAGATGGCTTGTTCGAGCCTCGCCCATCTGCTGCTCATTCAGATCCTGCGTCGCCACCTCGTGTCCGGGGAGCAGGTTCAACCTGGTTGGCTTCGCGCTGCTTGCGATCCGAAACTGGGACCTGCGCTAAACTTGATGCACGGTGACATCGCTCGTCCGTGGACTCTTCAGGAACTTGCTCGCGCCGCCGGAATGTCGCGAACCGGGTTCTCTGTCTACTTCCGCAAGATCACTGGGCGCCCGCCGCTCTCCTATCTGACCGAGTGGCGGATGCTGCATGCTGAACGAGCACTCCGGGAGGAAGGCAGCTCCGTCGCCAGGGTCGCAGCTCTGGTTGGTTACGGATCCGAGGCAGCGTTCAGTACAGCTTTCAAGCGCACTACCGGGATGTCGCCTCGGCGCCGCAGGCCGCCAGCGGCTGTTGGCTACCTGCAGGAGGCTTCGTAGGTCTCCAACTTGCGCTGCGATGTTCGTTACAGGTGTCCGCACGACCTGCCCGGGCTAGGCGGACACCTGCTTCACCCTTACTTGTCTGCCAGGGTTTCCGTGTAATGGCCGAGTCTGGCCTCGATATCTTCGTTGGTCTGGAGGCCCATATCCATCAGCTTGCCGATATTCCTTTGTGCGATCGGACGCTGCACCGCGGTGATGAACGCGTCCCAGCCCGCGCCTATTTCGGGGTCTGACGGCAGGCTTGCGAAGTCCACCAGCCTCTTCGTGTCGGCGATCGCTTGGCGGTCGAAACCGGAGATGCGCGTGGCGAGGGCGTCCACGAAAGAGTCGAGCTTATCGTCGGGGAATGAACGGTTGACGTATCCGTATTCCTCGGCAAGATCGCCATTGATGTCGTCGGACCCCAGCAGTACCTCCAACGCGCGGCCTCGGCCCATCAGACGCGGAAGACGAGCCATGGGACCGCCCCCCGGCACGAAGCCCGCACCGACCTCCCACTGGGAAAGGATCGCTTTCTCCCGGCTCGCGAACCGCATATCGCTGGCCAAGGCCAGCTCGCTGCCGACCCCGGTCGCGCGTCCCCGGATCAGGGCGATGGAAACAACCGGAGCTTTGCTGATCCGGACGAGCATGTCAGGAAGCGGATGGAGGCCCGTCTTTCCGGAAGGAAGACTTGTCGATTCAGAAAGCGGAGGCGTGAAATTGTAATGCGTGAGGAAGAAGCCAGGCACGGCGCTGTCGAAGACGACAACCCGCAGGTTGGGGTCTGATTCAATCTCCGCGACGACCTTCTCCATCTGTGGGATGGTTTCAGGGCCGAAGATGTTGAAAGGCGGATTGTCGAAGGTGACCCGCCAGTATGCGGGCGTTCTCTTCTCGATCCTGATCTGCTGCTGATCGTTGACGGTCTGGGCTTTTGCCTCCCCCGGGCGGGCTGCCTTCTCGGCAACGACCGTCTGACCGGAGAGAGCGAGAGCGGGGAGCATTAGGAGGGCGGCAGCGGTCAGAAACATTGATGACCCGATGACGAGGTTGCCGGCACTGCGAGTTCTGATCTTCATGGCGTGTTACATCCTTCAGCTTGGTGACAATGGAATTCGTGGAGGCTGACCGAACGGGATGGTCCACCCTGCGAAGTCGTCTGGTCTCAAAATTGCATTCGTGATGCCGGAAGGATCCGGAGGCAAAGCGCCCGTGGCACCCGGCTGGCAGCAATTCATCGCGTCTATTTCCGGCTACGGCTATTGTACCTTGGTGTCCCCGATACCTACGGATTGGTCGCGCCTCGGGGGACACTAAGGTGCAATGGACCGCCACAACAGCGGTAGCTATGACGGGTGGAGACAATGAAATGGAGAGTCCCGTGCCCGTTTGGCCCGATCGTCGCGTCCTCGACCTCTTCCGAATTGAGATCCCAATCGTACAGGCGCCTATGGCTGGATCGTCGACGGTCGAGATGGCTGTCGCAACCATGAAGGCCGGGGGCCTCGGGTCCTTGCCAAGCGCCTTGCTGAGCGTCGAGCAGCTAAAGGCTGCCCTGGGGAGCATCAGGAAGGCGTCGTCGGCGTCCTTGAATGTGAATTTCTTCGCACACTCTACGCCACCCGCCGATCCCGCCGCGCAGATGCGCTGGAGGGCTCTGCTCGCGCCATACTATGTCGAGGTCGGACTCGATCCCTCGACGCCGCCGGCCGGGGCAGGGCGCGCTCCCTTCGATGGAGCATTCTGCGAAGTTGTCGAGGAATACAGGCCAGATGTAGTCAGTTTTCACTTCGGGCTACCGGAGAAGGGTCTCCTGGACCGGGTCAAGGCAACGGGCGCGAAGGTGATCTCGTCGGCCACTACAGTCACCGAAGCCATTTGGGTGGAAGCAAATGGTGCAGACGCGGTAGTCGCGATGGGCTCGGAGGCAGGCGGACACCGCGGCAATTTCCTCACGCATGACATGTCCACGCAAGTTGGAACGCTCGCGCTCGTCCCCCAGGTCGTGGACGCAGTCCGGATCCCGGTCATCGCGGCAGGCGGCATAGCCGACGGAAGAGGCGTAGCCGCCGCACTGATGCTTGGCGCTTCGGCCGTTCAAGTCGGCACCGCATATCTTTTCTGCCCTGAAGCGAAGATCCCGTTGGTGCACGAGCAAGCTCTGTGGGCAGCGCGGGATGACAGTACGGCTATCACGAACGTCTTCACTGGCAGACCTGCGCGCAGCATCGTCAATCGCGTCGTTCGGGAACTCGGCCCGATATCGGCACATGCGCCTGCCTTCCCGACGGCTTCGGCAGCTATCGCCCCAATCAGGGCGAAAGCTGAAGAGAACTCAGAAAACGACTTCACTAATCTGTGGGCGGGCCAGGCGGCGAAACTTTCACCGAGGCTAGGTGCGCGCGAACTGACGCTTCGCCTATATGAGGACGCATTGAAGGTGATCGCAAGCCGGACCCCCAGATAGGCCGCGTGCCTTCTTTCGAACCGCGGCAGGCTGTCTGCCGCGGTGTGCCGATTATCCGCAACCTCCTGACCCACTACATCCCGCTCGGTAGCGCGGGCGACCTGAGCTGGTCGCTTCTGGCTCAGCCACTCGCCCCACTTCGATGATCGTTGACCCATGCGAAGTGAAAGTTGAAACAGATGTCGAACAAGACCCGAAATCCCTATGCTGTCGTTCTCGCCGGATCCGCCTCCCTCGCAATAGCCATGGGCGTCGGGCGTTTTGCCTTCACCCCCATCATGCCGATGATGTTGCATGACGGTGTCCTCGACCTTCATGACGCTGGAGAACTCGCTACCGCGAACTATGTCGGCTATCTCGTCGGCGCGCTCGCTTCGATGCTTGCTCCAAAGAGTCTGGATCAGACGAAGGTCGTCCGCTTTACGCTGGTAGCGACGGCGTTGCTCACGGCCATGATGGCAATTCCTTACGACGTCCTATGGATCCCCTTGCGTTTGCTCGCCGGGGTCATCTCTGCAATGGGGTTCGTCTTCACATCTGGATGGTGTCTTGCGGAACTTTCGGGCAACTCGCACTCGATCGGAAGCGCGATCTACACAGGGCCAGGAGCGGGCATAGCGGCTTCGGGCCTCGCCGTCAGCCTCATGGCCGCCATGGGCCTCGGCGGACAATCGGGATGGGTAGCCTTCGCAATCCTGTCGTCGGTGCTCAGCGCCGTGATCTGGCCGATCTTTCGGCCACGGCATAGACAATCCGACGTTTACTCGGTTCCAGCGAAAAACGTGCCCAAGAAAGTCTCGCGGTCCGAGATGCCATTGTTCGCCGTCGCGTATGGGCTTGCAGGGTTCGGCTATATCGTGACCGCCACCTACCTGCCCGTAATCGCAAAGGACGCTATCCCGGGTTCGGCGCTTCTTTCGTTCTTCTGGCCTCTGTTCGGATTAGCCGCGGTAGCAGGATCGCTACTCGCGGCCAAGGTCAGTCCAAGCGGGGATGCGCGCCTTTACCTGATCGCGTCGTACCTCGTGCAAGCGTCTGGCGTCACTGTGTCGATCGTCTGGCACTCGGCCTCGGGATTGGCTTTAAGCAGTGTCCTTGTCGGGCTGCCCTTCACCGCAATCAGCTTCTTCGCAATGAACGAGGTTCGCCGGATCCGGTCGATGCATCATGCCCGGTACATGGGCCTCCTAACGGCGGTTTTCGCTGTCGGACAGATCCTTGGCCCGCCAATCGTAGGGCAAATACTGAGCAGGGCCTCGAGCGTAGATGAGGGATTTGCGATTGCCCTTGGAGCTGCAAGCATCGCACTCGCAGCAGGCGCGGTGGTCTACGTCGCGATGATACTTCTGTACCCGGTGCGTTCGAGTAAGCACGGTCCCGTGAGGCCGTGCATGCCTCGTAACGTCACGAGACATTCCTGGTGATTAGCTGAAGCAGCGCAGCCATGTTCACGAGGTCAGGTACGGACGTGGCCTTCATCTTCCGCATCATCTGACCCCTGTGTGCCTTTACGGTGATTTCGCTAATGCCAAGTTCGTACGCGATCTGCTTGTTCATCAGGCCCTTGACGACGCCGATCATGACCTCGCGCTCTCGTGGGCTCAAGGAAACGAAGCTGGCTTCCACCTTCGCCAGCTCCCTGGTCTCCCGTGACAGAGCCGCGTTCCGTTCCACCGCATTCCTGATTGCATGGAGCAGCGCAGCGGTATCGATGGGCTTGGTGAGGAATTCGACCGCTCCGGCTTTCATCGCGCGCACGGTCATGGGGACATCTCCGAAACCAGTCACGAAGATGATAGGGACCCTGCTTCCGTCTGAGCGCAGGAGCCCCTGTAGATCGAGACCTGACAAGCCTGGCATGTTGATGTCGAGCACGAGGCAACTCGGTGTTCGAGACGAAGCCGAGGTGAGAAACTGTCTCGCAGAGTCGAACAGGACAGGCTGCCATCCCGCAGAGGCGATGAGAAGTTCGAGCGACTCGCGGACGGACACGTCGTCGTCTATTATAAAGACTGCCGGCTTGTCAGTATTCGCCGCCACTTGCACAGGCGGACGGTCATGACTTGATGAGAGCAAACTGTACATTGCCATTCTCCCTTCATCCAGACATTCGCGAAGTATCCTGGCGCATTTTGCGCTGCTGGATGGCTTGCTGGCGACATCGGAATCCCGCACGAAAGCGCCGTCGTCAGCTCGGAACGCCACAGAGGCTTGCGGATCATCGCTCAACGGCCTCCTTCACATCAGGCAGTGTCGCGGGCGCGAAATCTCTCGCGTTTGAAGAGGTGGCAGCCGAAACCCGAACGTCGCACCCGCTCCGTCGTTGCGCGTCGCCCATACTCGTCCTTGATGTCCCTCGATGATCGAGCGGCTCACGGAAAGGCCAATGCCCATGCCATCCGACTTGGTGGTGTAGAACGCTTGGAAGAGATGATCCACGTCATCCCTGTCAAACCCAATGCCCGAATCCCTGACAGAAAGTTCGACCAGACCTTCCGGGGTTGTTTCCGTGCGAACATGGATCTCACGCGGATGCCAAGAGCTTTCACTGATGGCCTCTGCCGCATTGCGAAGGAAGTTCATGACAACCTGCTGTAGCTGGACGCGATCTCCCTCGATCTGGGGCAGCGTATCGAGCAGTTCGGTATGCAATGCGATCCGGTTCCGATGAAAGTCGCTCCCTGCCAACCCGATCACTTCCCGTACCGCGTCGTTCAGGTCCACAGGTCCGACGGCATAGGACTGCTTCTTGAACAATGCCCGGACCTTGGAAACGACCTCGGCTGCGCGCTGCGTGTCTCGGATCGCGCGTCTCGCGGCCTCTTGCGCTCCATCAATGTCGGGTGGCATGGCAGATAGCATCCTGAGCGCCGCTCCTGCGTTGGTGATAATACCGGACAGCGGTTGATTGACCTCATGAGCGATCGAAGCCGTCATTGTTCCGAGACTCATGACGCGCGTGATGTGCGCCAACTCCGCACGAAACTTATCACGGGCCTCTTCCACGTGCCGGCGCTCGGTGACGTCTTGGCCTGCTCCGATACATTCGATATGCCCGTCCGGGAATTCGACACCCCTAGCTACGACCCGCAGATATCTGACGCTGCCGTCGTCGGCGAGGACCCGGACCTCATATTCTGGATTCTCGCCACCCGATCGAATCTCGTCGCGCTTCAGTGCCAACAACGCCCGATCGTCGGGATGGACACGGCTTCCCAATTTCTCAATCGTGACAGGCATGTCCTGCTCAAATCCGAATATGCGACTTAACTCGTCGGAAAATGTTACTTCGTCAGTCGTGAGATCCCAGCAGAAGGTCCCGGTGTGGCTGGTTCTCTCTCCTTCGGCTAGGAGCATTTCGCTGTGGCGGAGCTTTTCCTCCGCCTTTTTGCGATCGTCAATGTCGGTATTCGTGCCGTACCACCTAGAAACGGATCCATCTTCGGCGAATAGGGGATTGCATCTGATGAGGAACCATCGGTATTCGCCGTCCCGGCGCCTGAAACGAGCCTCGACCTGACCGGGCACTCCTGCGTCTCGGACCCTGTCCCAGGTCTCGAGCAGGCTCTCTACATCATCGGGATGAATTACGTCCCACCAGCGCTTGACTGCAGTCGCGTCCACCCCCGCGTAGTTGAGCCAAGTCACGTTGAGGAATTCCACCGTTCCCGCGGGAGTCGCCGCCCACACCATGGCGGGAATAGCGTTCACGATCTGATGCAGTTCCTCTTCGCGCGCTATTCGCGCTTCATCAGCACGTTTCCGTACCTCAATATCCGTGAGGAAGACATACCAAGCGACGGTCCCGTCTGACGGATCTGGAATCGGTACCCCTCGAATTTGAAACCAATTGTACGACCCGTCATATCGTCTCAGCCTCGCTTCAAGCTCGTAGTTTTCACCGTCGGCGATCGCTCTTTCGATCGTTTCGATGGCCATCGGAAGATCACTCGGATGAGAGATCTGCGATATCTTCCAATTTCGGATCTCATCGAGTGTCATGCCGCAATAGTTGGAAAGCTGGGAGTTGACCGCAACGACTTCGCCATGCTCCGCAAGGATGGCGACCATGCCAGGCATGTTCTCCGCAAGTCGAAGCGAATTCCGACGCTCCGGAAGCTCGCCAGCCTGAGATTTCTGCGACGTGACATCGGCTGACGGGGGACGTCCATTTACATCCAATTCATTTGCTGGAGAACGGCGAGGCCTGTGTGAATTTCCCAGTGTTTCGCCCATCCACAGCGCGGCCTGGTTTGCGGCAACGGCGAGCGTCAGCCTCTCTTCGTCGTCGAAATCTCGGTCGCTGGATGCCACAACGAGAACCCCGTGGCTACCGAGAAGACCTACTGGAGCGTGCGTGATATAGAGCCCCGACAGGAAGTCGGACCGCAGCGGCCACATTTCGGGATTGCCAAGACCTTCGTCCAACAAATTTGCAAACAGGATCTGATTGAAATGGACATCCGCGGTTCGGATAAGCTCGACGATTCCGCCTTCGAGATTGTTGAGGCGGAGATAGACGAGATCAACCTCGAGCATGCTCAGAAGAGTGTCGAGAAGGGTCACCCCCATCTGGCGATGATCGACATCAACCCACGAGGCAGGCAGGGAGACCAGTTTACCCAGATTTGCCAAGCATCGGCGCCCGTCCTCGTCACTGGCTGCAACTTTTTGTACCAGATCAGCCATTGAAACTGCCGCCTTCGCTGAACCTTCGATTAAATTGGGGGGTCCGCAGTATCTGTATTGGCGGAATAGCGAACCAAGCCGTGTGTCAGAGCCACTCCACCTCTGACCGATCACTGCCGCCGCCGCGAAGAATGCGTCGAGATCGAAGGATTTCCAATTGTACAATGGTGTAGTCGGGTAGTGCGTCGCTCATTTGGCTACTGCTGGAAGCAGCAGCAACACCTTCGTACAATGGAACATGTATTTCGCCTGAGCCATCTTTCGCGCCAGCCCCTGAACGCGAATCCTGACTTCAGGGTGCTAATGAAGCACGTTGCGAGATTCACGTAACCGGTCATCACCGGAGAGTGACTTCTTTGAGTGTGCTGGTGTGCCGGTTGCAAGGCTTCCTGTGATATCCAGTGAAAGGATTGATTATGCAAACGCGCCTCATCGAAGTTGGTGGCGGCGAGGCCAAAGCCGGAGACGGCAGCCCTCTCGACGCCTTGATCGAATTCTACCGAGCGTTCAACGCTGGAGACATGGCTGCCCTGCAGACCGTGTGGTTTGAAGGGGAGGCGCCAAGCATGGACAATCCGATCGGCGGCATCCGGCGGGGATGGAACTCGATCGCCGAGGGGTATTCCAAGCTCTTCGACGGTCCCGCCGACGTTCGTGTCACATTCCATGATTTCACGAGCCAGGGCGGTGCTGACTGGCATCTTTTCGTCGGACGCGAGCGAGGGCGGTGTACGACTCCGCGCGAGAGCATGGACGTTGCCTTTCGCACCACCCGATGGTTCGTACGTGACCAAGGCTCGTGGAGGCTACTGCACCATCATGGCTCCGTTGAAGATCCCAAGATGCTGGCCGACTATCAGCGGCTAATCTTTGGCTAGATCGAGATAATCGAGGACCTTCGCTGCTATGGGCGTGGCTCGAGTGCGCGATGACTATCCTCGAACGTCATCGCGCACCAGCCTTCTGCTCATCGAAGACAGGTTCGTCCGGCGGCAACGCAGCGAGGATTACGTGAAAGTACTCGAGCACGAATTGATCGCTGCGCAGCACTGCTTGGGATCCTTGAACTGGTCGCATGTTTGCAGGGGCCCGAAGGACATTGCAATGGTCTGATCAGGACGCGGGGAAGAGGACGGCCTTGGTCTCAAGAAAGGCTCCGAGCCCTTCGGGACCGCCCTCTCTGCCAATGCCCGACATCTTGAAGCCGCCGAAAGGCGCGGCAGGCGCCAGTTCCATGCCATTGATGTGGATCTGGCCTGTGCGAATCCTTCTAGCAACCTGAAAGGCCTCTTCGGGATCGCCGAAAATTGAACCGCTCAACCCGAATTCGGTATCGTTGGCGATGAAAACGGCTTCATCGATGTCGTCGTAAGTTTGGACGGTCACAACGGGACCGAATACTTCCTCCCGCGCGATGGTCATGTCGCGCTTCACGTTCCTGAACACCGTGGGCTGGATGTAATAGCCTCCGCGCAGTGACGTCTCTGCCCGGCCGCCTGTCGCAAGTTCGGCGCCTGCCGCTATTCCTTGAGCGATATAATCCATCGCCTTTTCAAACTGTCGGCGGTTCAGCACCGGACCGACCTGCGTGTCGGGTAGCCAGGGGTCGCCTACCTTGAATGCCGACACGCGGTTTGCGTAAACGCCGAGAAACTCGGCCTCCCGAGATCTCGGCACGAGAATACGGGTTTGCGCGAAACAGAACTGCCCTGAGAATGGCATGGTGAATTGCTCGAGCGTAGGAAGAGCCCTTTCCACGCTGGCGCTTTGCAGGAGGATCGCGGCCGACTTTCCCCCCATCTCTAGGGTCAGTCTGCCCATTCTTGCTGAGACGACCGAAGCGATGACGCTGCCGGTGCCGACGCTTCCCGTGAAGCTCACCTTGGCGATGTCGTTGGAGGCCACGAGGTGAGCGCTGCCGTCGATGTCGGCGAGAACGACGTTGACGACCCCTGGCGGAATGCCAGCGTCCCGCGCGCATTCCGCGACTAGATATGCGTCAAGCGGGCTTTCGGGTGATGGCTTGATCACGCATGTGCAGCCGGCCGCCAGAGCGGCTCCAAGTTTGTTCATTAGAATGGGAAGCGGCGCGTTCCAAGGAATTATCAGCGCCGCCGGGCCGACAGGTTCCTCAAGAATTCGTGCGAAGCCGCGCTGCGTCTCCCGGATTTTCTCGAACTCGTAGGTCAGTGCCAGTGCTGCGAAGTACCGGAGTCGGGACACTGCCAGAGGAACAAGTTTCTTCGCGAGCGAGATGGGAACTCCGACCTGGGCAGTCCAAAGATTGGCGAATAGCGCAACGCGGCGCTCAAGCGCTTCCGCGAGGCGTGTCATAGCCGCGGAGCGCTCCGCGGGCTCAAATCGCGGCCACTGGCCGCCGCAGAAAGCATTCCGCGCGGCCAGAATCGCGAGATCGACTTCCTCGGTCGTACCGAACGGCACAGAGGCGACGAGTTTGCCGCTGGACGGGCTGATCACGTCCTTGTGGCTTTCCCCCGATCCCCGGATCCAGTGCCCCCCGATGAAGAAGCTATCGGTCAGTCGGGGTGAAAGATCTTCCTTTAGGTCAAACATGATTGAGGCATTCCTCTCGCTTCATTGAGCGGCGGTATAGCGCGGCACCCGCTGTCCGGCTTTCACCCAAGGACGGTTTTTTCACGCTGGAGCTATTTTATGGATCCATGCGCCATCGCCCCCCGCGTCACCGATCCCGGCGAAAGCGGCTCGGCGTGACGCCATACTTTCTCACGAAAAGCTTGGTCAGATGTGCGTGGCTTGAGAACCCGACGGCAGCAGCTATCTCAGCGATGTCGTCATCCGTGTCGGTCAGTGCGGCCCGCGCTCTTTCGAGGCGAATGTCGCGAAGATAGTCGAAAGCCGATTTCCCGGTGGAATTCCGGAACATCCGCTGAAAGTGCGATCGACTGTAGCCAACTTCCTTGGCAAGTTCGTCGAGCGTGAGATTGCGCACGTACTCGCTTTCCATCTTTTCCAGTAGGCGACGCAAGGATCGCGACGGAAGTGGGGACGCCGTTGCTGTTGCTGTTCCTTCGGCGCGTGCTGTGAACAGGAATCGGGCGATAAAGGCTTGTTCCAGGGACTGCCGGTAGAGGATCCCGCTTTCTCCACTGCTGTTCGCCTCGGCGGACAGTAGCCGAATCAGATCGGCCAGCACGTTGTCGCGGATTCCGAGCTGCTCGTGCAGACGAAAATCCTTTCTCTCGTCAATTTCTTCGAGAGCCGTTCGGGCGGCGGCGGTCGAGACAACCGCCACCATTACATCGTAGGGGGTTCGTGGCCGGACGGCGGGGAGCCGCCCGGCAGTTCCGAGAGAAAGGGTTCCCGGCCGCTTCACAACACGCTTGAACCTTCCGCTGCGGTATTCCCGTTCGGCAATCGTAGGCTCGCCGCACCAAAGCAGAGCATAATGGCTGTCGATCTCGTCCTCTTCCCGCTCGACCGCGTCTACAAGCCTTCGCTCGACCCGGATCCCGGACCAGAGGTCAAGACTTGAATGCCCTATCAGCCGTGATCCTTTCAACAAAGTGTCGATTGACGATGCCATTTCCACCTCTCAATGCTTAAAAAGTGTATCTCGCGAGCCACTCGATGCGGGAAAGCAGTTGCCTACGCCCAGGAACCAGCTCCGGCGCCTGCTGCCGAAAAAGTCTCAGGAGCTTCCTGTGGGAGATTGTTGCCAATGCGTCCGTTGATCTGACGATGCTCATACGTAGCCTTGAACTTCGGTGCGTAAGCGCTCGCATCGGGGTGGGGTGGCGCCATTCGCGTCGCATTCAAGCTTGATGGGAGGCGTTTCGCAGCCCGTGCGAGAACGGGTTCTGATCCGATCAATCCCGGCGCCGTCAATGCACCGCCCAGCGGACGGCGCGACAGACTTGGGAATTTATATTCGGACATTGCTGGTCCTCCGGGGACGTTTCCATAGAATCCGCGGGAAAGCTGCTAATGCGGCTTCAGACCATCAAAGATCGGAACGGCAGTGATTTCTACTATACAAAAGTGTCGGCAGGGCTCCGCATCCAGTCGAACTACACCATGGTGTAATTTACCGGACCGGTTCCATATGTGAAGTCGAATAGACCCGAGAGCTCGCGGATGTCGCGGGTGCTATCCTTAGATGAGCCGCGTGGGCCGGGGAAGATTGGAGGCCCATGGATCGCCAGGACCCGTCACCTGCTTCGGGAACGTCATTCGACTCTGCCGCCCTGATTCATACCGTCCCGATTGCTGTCTGGGCGATAGATCGTTTTGGGACGCCCCTATTCTTTAACAGGCACTATCTGCAATTTGTCGGGCTGACGCATCAGGCAGCTCTGGAGGCCGGGCTGGAACAAGCGGCTCATCCTGACGATCTTCAAGCGTTCAGGGCCTTGTTGGACAGCTTAAAAGATGAGTGCTCGAGCGGCGAGACGGAAGTGCGCCTTCGCCGCTGTGACGGAGTCTTCCGCTGGTTTCTCTGCGGTCTGAAGCCTTGGTTCGACGAGGTCGGAAGACTCATTGGCTGGTGTGGGACCTGCACCGACATTGAAGAGCACAAAAAAGTCGAGGCCCACTTGCGGCGCAGCGAAGCCTTTCTCGCGCAGGGACAACGGCTCACCGCGACGGGCAGTACCTGGTGGGACGTGAAGGGCGACGAGATCATATGGTCTGAGGAAACCTACCGTCAGATGGGCTACCCGCCAACCACGCTTCCCACCGTCGCGATGGCCATGGACAGGATCCATCCCGAAGACGCCGAGCGTGTCGTTGAGGCGCTTGTCAGGAACTCGGCCGAAGGCAACGACATAGACATGGAGCACCGCCTGCTACTGCCGGATGGTACGGTGACTTACTGTCGGATTGTCTTACAGAACCGCGAGAGCAAGGAGCATCCGGTCTATATTGGCGCGATGGCGAACATCACCAGTTGGAAGGAGGCAGAGATGCGTTCGAGGCGGAGCGCGCTCCTGCTCGAGGCCGGGGAACGGATCGGCAAGACGGGAACCTTCTCCTGGCTCATCGATACTGAAGAGCTTACCGTCTCGGAAGAGTTCCGGCGGATCTTCGAACTGGAACCGGACGAGGCCGTGACGGCGGAGAAATGCCTGGCACGAGTTCACGTCGACGACCGGAACATCTTCTTTGAAAAGCGCGCCCGGACTCTGGCGGGGCTGGCAAACGCGGAACATGATCTGCGATTGAGGATAGCCGATGGGTCGCTCCGTTACATTCGAGTAATCAACCAGGTGGAGCTTCGCCATGATGGTATGAGGGAATGTCTCGGCGCGGTGCAGGACGTAACCCGGCAGCGTCATGCGGAGGATGCCCTCGACCGTCTGAGAAGCGAACTTGCGAGAATGACTGGGGTGATGAGCGTCGCGGAGATGGCCGCGTCGATCGCCCACGAGGTGAACCAGCCCCTTGCCGGGATGATTGCGAACGCAAGTACCGCGATGCGGTCTTTGTCCTCCGCTGCGCCCAACGTCGAGGAAGCGCTCGACGCTTCCAAAAGAGGCCTGAGAGACGCCACCCGTGGCGCTGAGGTCTTGGGCCGCCTATGCCATGTCCGCAAGGAGCCTTTACACGTGGGGTCTTTCGATCTGAATGGTGCTTTGAGCGAGGTCCTGATGCTGTTTGAAGCCGAGATGAGGCGCGAGAGCATCGAACTGCAGGCGGAACTGGAGTGCCATCTTCCCGCCGTCAACGGAGATCGCCTAAAGCTCCAGCAGGTTGCTATGAATTTCGTGCGCAACGCAATCGAAGCGCTCGGGTTTGTGAGCGATCGCCCAAAGCGCATCGAGGTGCGGACGAGGCAGGTGAATGAGGACGTCGAGGTACTCGTTACCGACAATGGCCGAAATTTGAAAGACGACGAACAGCTAAGAGCGTTCGATCCCTACGCCACAAGACCGTCAATTGTCGGAAGAGGCCTGTATCTCAGCAAGATGATTATCGAGGAACACAGCGGCCGGATTTTTGTTGCAAACGTCGCACAACAGGGAAAAACCTTCGGTTTCTCCATCCCAACGCGCCTCGACCCAGCTCCTTAGTGGATGGATCTCACTAGTTTTCGCACCAGGCACGCCGAACCGCCAACACCTTCGTGTAATGGACGTGGCGAGAGTTAATGCGCACGATACTGAGACAGTCCAACCGATTGCGGCTGTGACTGGAGCTCCGCGGAGGTGACGCAGTGCAATTTGCGAAAATCGTGGGCGCTACTCTCGCAATTGCTGGCGCGCCTGCCATCGTCTCGGCAGGGGACTGGCTGCCCGCCCGTCCTGCCTCATCTATCGGCGAACAATCGCCGTGGCTGCTCGGCGATTGGGATGGCGCCCGATCCAGTCTCCAAGAGCGGGGGATCGATTTCCAGTTCGGCTACGTCGGAGAGTTTGGGTACAATCCTGTAGGAGGATTCGAGCCCAAGCTCCGGTACGCGGATCAATATTCCGCCGGCGTGACATTCGATCTCGACAGATTGCTCGGCATTTCCGACGCCAAATTTCAGACGACCTTCACCCAGCGGACCGGCCGCAACCTGACCGACGATGCCGAGATTGGCGCTCTTCAGGAGGTCCAGGAAATCTACGGCAGAGGCCAAACAATAAGGCTGACGGATTTCTGGTACGAACAAAGTTTCGCGAATCGCCTTATCGACTGGAAGATCGGACGAATGCCCGTCAACGAGGACTTCGCATCCTTTCCATGTGATTTCCAGAACCTGACATTCTGCGGGTCCGATCTCGGTAATCTCGTCGGCAACTACATTTACAACTGGCCGATCAGCCAGTGGGCAACGCGGGCGAGAGTCAACCTGCGCGGGTTTGGTTACTTTCAGCTTGGTGTCTACGATGTGAACCCAAAATACCTTGGAGTGGACGATCAAGTCTTGCCGGTGTTTTTCAACCATTCAACGGGGGCGCTCATACCGTTGGAGATTGCGTGGCTTCCAGGCTTCGATGGAGGAAGGCTGCCCGGCAGCTATAGGATCGGCGCGTGGTATGACACGTCGGACGCAGACGACGTCGCTCAGGACATCGACGGCGGCCTGCTTGCCCTGTCCGGACTGCCCGCACGTAAGCGGCATGGTCGGTACGGCGCGTATCTGAGTGTCCAGCAGAAAGTGAGCGACAACGTTAGCCTCTTTCTCAATGTGGTCATGGCCGACGGACGGACATCCTTTACAGATCGCCAGATTGCTGCCGGTCTGGTGTACAGCGGACCACTCAAGACCCGCCCGGAAGACGATCTGGGCGTTGCGCTCGGCACCACGCATATCAACGACCGGGTCTTTAACGACACTGGCCGGGGAAGCTCGGAGTATGCGTTCGAGGTCTCTTTCGATTACCCACATCCACTGCAGACGAGGTTGCATCCGATGAATCGTCTGTGATTCTGTCTGTGACGCCGAATCACGGAGGCGTCGCAGATGAACGAGGATATGGAAGCTGGCGAAGCGGGCTG
>Ga0209051_1000627_pt1 | contig 40624 bp, 33 predicted proteins | sample AraplaCvi_mMS_r2_2_FD_184286 | JGI IMG/M metagenome (GOLD analysis project Ga0209051, IMG submission 184286) | Arabidopsis root microbial communities from North Carolina, USA - plate scrape MF_Cvi_mMS_r2 (SPAdes) (version 2) | ecosystem: Host-associated > Plants > Roots > Endosphere | place...
GGCCGACCGGGTGCATCTGTTCGACACCGCGTCCGGCCGCCGCCGCGCCTAAGTCCCCCCGCTCGCGGGGAGGGTGGGAGCGGTCAGGAGCGCTCGGTGCGGCCGATGCCCCACGCATACGGCGGGGGAGTGCCGTTGACCTGATGGGCGCCCAGCACCTTCGCCTTGAAGATGCGCGGGTTGTGCGACGCCACGGTGCGGGCGTTGCGCCAGTGCCTGTCCAACCCACGCGTCGTCGACGTGCCCGACGCGCCAAGGGTGTCGAAGAGGTTCGAGGCGGCGTCGATCGCCAGCTGCGAGGCCGTGACCTGAGCGGCGGAGGACTCCAACTCGGCTCGCTCACTGGCGTTCTGCAGACCGTCGGCGTCCGCGGGATCGAGGGCGGCGGCCGCGTCGATCGCCTCGGCCACCTTTAGGGCCAAGGCCTCGGTGGTGTACGCCGACGCCCAGATCTCGCCGACGCGGGCCAACACCTGCGGGTCGTCGCGCACGCGGGAGCTGTTGGCGTGGCTGAAGTTCCGTTCGCGCTGCTGCACCTCGCGGGTGACGTCGACGAGCACGGCGCGGGTGATGCCCGCCAACGACGCCAGGTGATTCAGCTGATAGAGCGCCGTCTGATACGGGTGCCGTTGACCGAAGGGCACCAGATCGTCGACGCGGGCGTCGTGGAACTCGGCGGTGCCGGTACCGGTGCCGCGCTGACCGAACCCGTCCCAGTCGTCGTGCACCACGACCCCAGGCTGACGGACGTCGACGATCGCGATCGCCGGATCGTCGCCGACCCGTGCGTACACGTCGGCCCACTCCGCGAAGATCGTGCCGGTCGTGTAGTACTTGCGGCCGTTGACCACCGGCTGGCCGTCGACGTGGGTCACCTCGGTCTGCACGCGGTCGATCGACGTCGAACCCGTCTCGGTCCAGGCGTTGCCCGCGATCTCCCCGTCGACGAACCGCTCGAACCACCGCTGCACGTCCTCGCCGCGACGGTGCCGGAACAGGACGTCCTCGGCGAAGACGAAGTGCCCGCGCAGCGCTTGCGCGAGGTTGGCGTCGGCGGTGGCGACGTCGATCCACAGCGCGGTCACCGCGCGCCAGTCCAGTCCCCAGCCACCGAACTCGGTCGGCACGCGCAGCGCGCCGAAGCCGGCCGCCTTCAGCGCGTTCACCGCGTCGACCGGCAGTTCGCGGTCGAGGTCGCGCTGGCGCGCTCCCGCTGCGATCTCCTCGAGCACGGGGGCGAAGTGAGCGCGGGCGTCCTGGACACGATCTTCGGCGATGATGGTCACAACGCTCGATTGAACTGCGAAGACGCCGAAAAGGCGCGGCTTTGATTCTGCCAGAGTGCAACCCGTCGCCCTCGAAGGTGCCGGTCCTAGAGTGACGTCGTGACCCGCACGCCTTGGACCACGCTGCCCACCGACGACGAGACCGAGAGGTGGGATGCCGTCGCCGACGAGACCGGCCGGCTGCTCGCCCGCGACGCGCTGGCGAGGGACCGCGCCAACGCCGATCCGGAGGGGGAGCTCAAGCTCCTCAAGGACTCCGGGCTGGCCAACCTGCTGATCCCGCGGGGGTTCGGCGGTCACGGCGGACACTGGTCGACCGGTCTGCGCGCGGTGCGGATCCTCGCCAGGCACGACGCGTCGATCGCGCAGATCTTGAGCTACCACTACTGCAACCAGGCGGCCATCGCCTTCTTCGCCGAGCCGTCGCGCTGGGAGCACTGGTACGCCGCGTCGGCGCGGGGCAGCTGGCTGTGGGGTGACGCGGTCAACCCCGTCGACCCCGACCTGGTGCTCACCGCCAAAGGGACGGGTTACCGGCTCAACGGTCGCAAGCGGTTCGCGACCGGCGCCTCGACCGGTGACGTCATCCTCGCGATGGCCGCCGACGGCGAGCCAGGCGCCCGGATCCTGGCGACGGTCGTCGAGCACGACCGCGACGGCGTCGACTTCGGCGGTGACTGGGATGCGTTGGGGCAGCGGCTCTCCGCCAGCGGCAGCGTCGACTTCCAGGACGTCGCCGTCGCGCCGGACGACGTCCTCGGCGAGGTCGGCGAGGAGCCCTACTCGACGCTCGTCACCCCCGGCGTGCAGCTGGGCTTCGCCAACCTCTACCTCGGCATCGCCGAGGGCGCGCTGGTGCGGGCTCGAGAGCTGACCCTCGAGCGGCGCGGGGGGTGGCTGCTCGGCGCCGCCGACAGCTATTCGCGAGATCCGTTCGTGCAGCGCGTGTTCGGCGAGCTGCTGTCGCGCACCGCGGCGGTGGAGGCCCTGGCCGACCGCTGGAACGACCGCTTCGACCGCGTGATCGCCCGTGGCGCCGACGTCACCGCCGCCGACCGTACCGAGGCCGAGGTCGGCATCGCCAAGCTGAAGGTGGTCGCCACCGAGACGGCGCTGGAGGTCGCGCACCGCGTCTTCGAAGTCACCGGCGCCAGCTCGACCCGCAGCCACGTCGGCCTCGACATCTACTGGCGCAACATTCGCACGCACTCGCTGCACGACCCCGTCGACTACAAGAAGCTCGAGGTCGGTGCGAACTACCTCACCGGGGACGTGCAACCGATCACGTTGTACACCTAGGGCCACGCCCTCATGGCGAGGTCGGCGACGGCGTGGAGCTCGGCCCGGCTGGCGCCGCTGCGCGCTTGAATCGCAATTCCCTGGCAGACGGCGACCACCCAGCGTGCCGTCAAGAGTGCTCCTGCGTCCAATGATTCGTCGACCGCAGCGTCGAACCGTTCGGCGAGCCGGCGCACCGTCTCGTCGCGCACCTCCGCCAAACCGGGCGCCGTTCCGACGGTCAGGCAACCTCGGATGTCGCCGCTGACCGTGTTGGCCGCACCGTGCATCATCGCCTCGGCGACGTCGCGGGCCGTCGGTCGGGTCAGGGCGTCGGTCAGGTAGTCACCGGGGCCCGCGAGGTACCGCCGCGTGACCCGTTCGAAGAGGCCCTCCTTGGAGTCGAACTCGGCGTAGATGCTTCGCCGGTTCACCCCGGTCGCGGCCGAGACGTCGGAGATGGACACCCCGTCGAAGCCCCGCTCCCAGAACAGCTTCATCGCCACGTCCTCGACGAGGTCGGGGTCGAATTCCCGTGGTCGCCCGACGGTCATGGTGACTCCCTTCGGATGTGATGCCGGTCACACGTGGAATGCGCGAGCGCTTCGTGGTCTTGATCCAAGCGTACTTAGTAACAACCGTGTTCGTAATTACAGGAGGCCATCCCAATGAGCACTGCACCCCTGACTGGACGTCGCGCCCTGGTGACCGGAGGGTCACGCGGCATCGGCGCCGAGATCGTCCGACGGCTGAGCGCGGACGGCGCGGCGGTGGCGTTCACCTACGCGGCGTCGACGACCGACGCCGACACGCTCGTCGCCGAGGTGACGGCGAGCGGTGCCACGGCGGTGGCGATCCAGGCCGACGCCGCCGACCCCACCCAAACGTCGGCCGCGGTCGACCGGGCCGCCACCGAACTCGGCGGTCTGGACATCGTGGTGAACAACGCGGCGATCGCCCAGATCGCACCGGTCGACGAATTCTCGGCCGAGGAGTTCGACCGCCTGGTGGCCATCAACATCGGCGGTACGTACTGGACCACCCGCAGCGCGCTCAAGCACCTCGGTGACGGCGCGCGGATCATCAACATCGGCAGCGTCAACGCCGACCGGATACCGGGGCCAGGGGCGACGGTGTACGGCATGAGCAAGGGCGCGGTGTCGTCGTTCAGCCGCGGACTGGCCCGCGAACTCGGCCCGCGGGGGATCACGGTCAACAACGTGCAGCCGGGTCCGATCGCCACCGACATGAACCCCGACGACGACAGCGACTTCTCCAAGAGCATCAAGCAGGTCACGGCCCAGGGCCGCTACGGGCAGACCAGCGACGTCGCCGCGCTGGTGAGCTTTCTGGCCGGTCCGGAGTCCGGCTACGTCACCGGTGCGAACCTGAACGTCGACGGCGGCTTCACCGCCTGACGAGTCGCTCAGCCGGTCTCGCGCACCGCGAGGTAGTGCTCGGAGACGGGCACCCCGTCGGTGTAGCGCTCGACGGCCTCTTCGATCAGCCGATCCTGCCCCGTCAGGCGGGTGTAGTGCTGATGCATGTGTTCGCCCCAGGACCGCACGACGAAGGTCTCCACGAACGTCGACTCGTGCTCGACGCTGCGGAACAGGCGCCACTGCGAGGCCCCGGTGCGCTGGCGGGACCGGCCGAGCACCGTCATCGCCGCCAGGAACGCCTCCTCGTCGGTGGCCGCCACCCGGTACGACGTCAACACCAGCACCGGGCCGTCGAGCGGCTCGGGCTCGAAGATGAGCGTCGGCTCCGGCCAGTGCGACGACGGCGTGAGGTCGAGGCTGCTGGTCTTCGCGTGCAACGGCCACCACAGCGAGGACAGCGCGCACACCACCAACAGACCCGAACTCACCAGCAGGCTGGTCGAACTCGTCGTGGTCCCGGCGACCACGCCCCACACGACCGAGCCCAACGCCTGCCCGCCCATGAAGATCAACTGATAGACCGACAGCCCGCGAGCGCGCACCCAGGCAGGCAGGCTGAGTTGCATCGAGGCGTTCAACGTCGACAGCGACAACAGCCACGACGCCCCGCCGACGATCAAGGCCGCCAACACGATTGCGAAGATCGGCACCAGCGCCAAGACGGCCGTCGCGGCCGCGAATCCCGTCGCCCCCACCGTCAACAGGACGTTCTGGCCGAACCGGGACCGCAACCGCCCCAACAGAAACGCGCCGATCACGGCCCCGAGGCCGATCGCACCCAGCAGCAGCCCGTAGCCGGAGGACGACAACCCCAAGTTGTTGGCCGCCACCACCGGTAGCAGTCCCCACAGTGCGCTCGCCGGTGCGATGAACAGGGCGGCGCGCAGCAGGATCCGCCGCACGATCGGCGAGCTGCGGATGAACCGCCCGCCTGCGCTCAGGGCGGCGAGTGCGCGCTCGGGTGGGTAGTCGCGTGGGACGGCGGGGCGGCGCCACCACACCAGCACCACGACGATGCCGACGAACGAGACTGCGTTGAGGGCGAAGACCGACGTGGGTCCGGCCACCGACACCAGCACCCCGGCGATGGCGGGACCGATCGCCCGTGCACCGTTGAGGCTCATGCTGCCCAAGGCGGCCGCGGCCGGAATCTGTTGCGCGGGGACCAGATCGGGCTGGATGGCCTGCCACGCCGGGGCGGTCAGCGCCTGCCCGCACCCGATGACGAACAGCAGCGTCAGCAGTACCGCGGGCGTCGTCAGCCCGGCACCGGTCAACGTCGCGAGCAGGCCCACCCCCGCGGCCATCGCCCCCTGCGTCGCGATCAGCAGTCGGCGCCGGTCCACCAGGTCGGCCAGGACTCCCGACGGCAGCGCCAGCAGCACCACCGGCAGGGTGGTCGCGGTCTGCACCAGCGGCACGAGGACTGCCGCGCGGGGGTCGCCGACGAGCATCCACTGCGCCCCGACGGTCTGCATCCAGGTCCCCAGATTGGAGACCAGCTGTGCGATCCACAGCGCGCGGTAGACCGGTGATCGCAGCGGCGCCCACGTCGAGACGGGTGTGGCCGTGGCCGTGGCCGAGGTCATGCGCTCGCCCCCCGGCCGGCCGCGGCCGGTCTCAGCCCTTGACCAGGGTGAACTGTCCCAGTTCGCTGATGCCGCGCTGGAAGAAGTCGCTGCAGCCCACCAGGTACTTCATGTACCGCTGGTAGACCTCCTCGGAGGTGGCGGCGACCGCGGCGTCGTGATGCGCTTCGAGCGCCGTGGCCCACAGATCCAGCGTGCGGACGTAGTGCTCGTCGAGCAGTTGCTTCTCCGCGACGGTGAAGCCGGCGGCCTGGGACAGGTTGACGATGTCGTCGTCGCACGGCACCGAACCGCCGGGGAAGATCTCCTTGGCGATGAACCGCATGAACCTCAGGTCGGTCATCACGATCGGGATGCCCATCTCGGGCCAGCGCTTCAGCGGGTGTCCCAGGATGGCCTGGATCAGCATGCGGCCGTCGGACGGCAGGACGCTGCTGCAGAATTGGAAGAACGGGGCGTAGCGCTCCTGCGGGAACGCCTCGATTGCCTCCAGGCTGATGATGCGGTCGACGGGCTCGTCGAACTGCTCCCAGCCCTGCAGCAGCACGCGCCGAGATCGCTCGGTGTGCACGCCGTCCAACAGTTCCTGGGCGAACTTGGCCTGGTTCTTGCTCAGCGTCAGGCCGACGACGTTGACGTCGTACTTCTCGACGGCACGCTGCATGACCGAGCCCCAGCCGCAGCCGATGTCGAGCAGCGTCATCCCGGGCTCGAGCTTCAGCTTGCCCAGTGCCAGGTCGATCTTGGCCATCTGTGCCTCTTCGAGCGACATGTCGTCCCGCTCGAAGTACGCGCAGCTGTAGGTCCGCGAAGGATCCTGAAACAACCCGAAGAAGTCATCGGAGAGGTCGTAGTGCGCCTGCACCTCTTCGAAGTGCGGCTCCATCTCCTTGCGCGCTTGTGGTGGCGTCACCGTGCTTTCAACCATTCCCCGACCAACTTCCGTCCGATTGCGTCGGACTCTTCGTTTCCTGCGTGTCCTGCGTGTCCTACGTGTGCGTTGAAAGTTATTACACCTAAGTCGATTACGCCTTCTCGAGGGTGAACTGAACCACGTCGGTGTAACCCTCGCGGAACAGGTCGGCGCACCCGGTCAGGTACTTGAGGAAGCGTTCGTAGATGACCTCGTTGGTGATCTCGATGGCCTCGTCCTTGTTGGCCTCGAGGTTCGACGCCCACGTGTCGAGGGTCTTGACGTAGTGCGGCTGGAGGTGCTGCTCGCGCGACACCGTGTAGCCGGCCTTGACGGCGTGGTTGGTCACCATCGACGCCAGCGGCAGACGGCCACCGGGGTAGATCTCGTCCATGATGAACTTGATGAAGCGCACCCGCGACATCGTCAGCGGCAGCTTCTTGGCCTTGATCTCCTCATCCTCGGGGATGGTGATCGTGTGCAGCATCTGCACGCCGTCGTCGGGCATCCAGTCGTAGGTCTTCTTGAAGTAGTCGTCGTACTTGTTGAAGCCGAAGTGCTCGAAGGCGCCGATCGAGACGATGCGGTCGACCTTGCCGCTGAAGTCCTCCCACGGCTGCAGGCGCACTTCCATCGTCCGGTCGCCCTTGTAGTTGGCGAGCCAGTGGCTCTCGATGTGCTGCTTCTGGTTCTCCGAGAGCGTCAGACCGATGACGTTCACGTCGTACTTCTCGACCGCGCGGTTGATGGTGGCACCCCAGCCGCAGCCGATGTCGAGCAACGTCATGCCCGGCTCGAGGCCGAGCTTGCCGAGCGACAGGTCGATCTTCGCCAGCTGCGCCTGCTCGAGGTTGTAGTCGTCCTTCTCGAAGTACGCACAGCTGTAGACCTGATTGGGGTCCTGCCAGAGTTTGAAGAAATCGTTGCTGATGTCGTAGTGGAACTGGACTTCCTTCTTGTCCGACCCACGCGTCTGCGACGCGGACTTCGACAGCCACTGGGACTGCGCAGGTGACGGGCTTCGTGTCTCACTCGAGGAATTCATGAACCAACCTGTCGGCTATCGATTATGGCGTTTGCGGCCGTGCCGCCCAGCGTCTTCTTCACCATGCCGGCAGATCGACTCTATCCCCGCGGTGCGGTGAGATCGACGCCGACGCGGCCGGATGGGTGACCTTTCCCACAGCCCGCGCCGCGGCCCGGTTTGCCGACGTGCGGCCGACGAGTTGCTGAAAACCCGTTCGTCGGACCCGGGGTGACATGCGCTGACCGCGCGGCCCAGACTGACCCCATGACAGAACGTGAGGACACCCGCGTCGCGGTCTACCTCGACTTCGACAACATCGTGATCTCGCGATACGACCAGGTGAACGGTCGCAACTCGTTTCAGCGCGACAAGACCAAGGGCCTGGAGGTCGACCGGTTGGCCCGCGCCACCGTCGACGTCGGCGCGATCATCGACTTTGCCTCGTCCTTCGGCACCCTGGTGCTCACCCGGGCCTACGCGGACTGGTCGGCCGACGTCAACGCCGGATACCGGGGTCAGCTGGTCGGCCGGGCCGTCGACCTGGTGCAACTGTTCCCGGCCGCGGCGTACGGCAAGAACGGTGCCGACATCCGGCTCGCGGTCGACGCCGTGGAGGACATGTTCCGGCTGCCCGACCTGACCCACGTGGTGATCGTCGCCGGCGACTCGCCGGACTACATCGCGCTGGCCCAGCGGTGCAAGCGGCTCGGCCGCTACGTCGTCGGCATCGGGGTGGCGGGCTCGTCGAGCCGGTCCCTCGCGGCGGCCTGCGACGACTTCGTCATCTACGACGCACTGCCGGGCGTGCCGGTGTTCGAACCGGACGCCATGCCGGCCAAGGCGGAGCCCGCCGACGACGGCGAGCCCGCGCCCGAACCCAAGAAGCGGGCCCCCCGCCGTCGGGCCACCCGGCCGCAGGCCGTGGAGGAGGAGCCCGAAGCGCCGGACCCGCAGGCCGACGCGACGGGTCTGCTGCTGCGGGCCCTGCGGATCGGGTTGGAGAAGGACGACGTGGAGTGGTTGCACAACTCCGCGGTCAAGGCGCAGATGAAGCGGATGGACCCGTCGTTCAGCGAGAAGTCGTTGGGCTTCCGGTCCTTCAGCGACTTCCTGCGCTCACGATCCGACGTCGTTGAGCTCGACGAGAGCTCCACGACGCGGATGGTGACGCTGCGCGACGAGCCGTGACCCACGCCGCCGAGTGTGGAGTTGGTGCACGCCGAACCGGGCCGGCGCGTACGTCAACCCCACACTCGGCGGAGGGGGATCAGGCGAAGAGGGTCAGGCGATGGTCTTGATGATGTCGGGCTTCATCATGTCCAGCTGCTGACTCCAGTACGGCCACGCGTGACTGCCGTTGGGCGGGAAGTTGAACGTCGCGTTGCCTCCACCGGCTCCGGTGTAGGCGTTCTGGAACGCGATGTTGCTGTCCCGGGTCAGGCCCTCGAGGGTGGTGGCCGGCAGGTCGGCGCCGCCCAGCTCGTTGGGCGTGCCGTTGCCGGTGTAGACGTAGATGCGCGTGCCGTTGGCTGCGATGCGCTGGGCCTGCAGGGTCGGGTCGTTGCGCACCCAGTCCGGACCGCCACCGGGTCCCCACATGGCGCCCGCGTCGAAGCCGCCGGCGTCTCGCATGGCGAAGCCCACCAGGGTCGGCCAGATGCCCTGTGACAGGTTCAGGAAGCCGGACTCGGAGCCGGCGTAGCGGAACGTGCCGGGGTGGTAGGCCGCCAGGATGAGCGCTGCGCTTCCGGACATGGACAGTCCGACGACGGCGTTACCGCTCGGCGAGATGCTCTTGTTGGCGGACAGGTAGGCGGGGAGCTCCGAGGTCAGAAAGGTCTCCCACTGGTAGTTCTGGGTCTGGCCGTTGCCGACGGCGGGCTGCTCCCAGTTGGTGTAGAAGCTCGACATGCCGCCGACGGGCATCACCACCGACACGCCCGAGTTGTGGAACTTCTCGAATGCGTTGGTCTCGATGTCCCAGCCGCTGTTGTCGTCGCGGGCACGCAGACCGTCGAGCAGGTACACCGCATGTGAACCGCCGGGCTGGAAGCGCACCAGCACGTCGCGGCCCATCGCGGCCGACGGAACCATCAGGTCCTCGACGGGCAGTCCCGGGGGCGAGTACGCGTTGGCGGTCGCCGAAACGCCGGTGAGGCCGATCAGGCCGGGCAGAGAGGCGCCCACGACCGCGGCGACCGCCGCGCGTCGCCCCCAGCCGCGAAGTCTTTGGACCATCTTCATCTGGTGCTCATCCGTTCTCGTGTTGCCATCGTCACCTGTTTACTCGGCGTGTCTTCCCCGTTCGTTACTGGTTGACACGTAACCAGATCGTGCCGTCACACATGTTGCGAAGAGTGGCTCGCGACCACCTACCATTGGGTCTCGTCTTCTAGTCAGCGCTGAAAATCAATGGAGTTTTGTTGACGTCTATTCGTCGTGCCCGTGGGTCGTGGTTGGCCGCATCCTTCGCGGTGCTGGCCGTCCTCGGTGGTGTCGTGGTGAGTGGGTCGGAACGGTGTGTGCACGGCTGCCAGGTGCTGGCCGCGCCGAAGGATCTCGCCGAGGCGCAGCCGGTCGCCGCCGTGCCCACGTCCACTCCGGCCGAACTGACCGTCGTCCCCGCGCCGGCGGCCGACAAGGTCAACCCCGCGAGCCCCGTCATGGTCACCGCCACCGCCGGCACCATCACCGACGTCACCATGACCAGCGACAGCGGGAAGGTCATCCCCGGCGTCCTGACCCCCGACCACACCACCTGGAAGCCGACGATTCAGCTGGGCTACGGCCGCGCCTACACGCTGTCGGTGTCGGCCCGCGGACCCAACGGGATGCCGTCGCGGCAGGAGTCCACCTTCCACACGGTGTCGCCGAGCAACCAGACCCAGGTCTACTTCGAGACCACCGACGGCGGGCTGCTGCAGGACGGCGCCACCTACGGCATCGGCGAGGTCGTCGTCGCGCACTTCGACGAGGCGATCGACAACAAGGCCAACGCCGAACGGCATCTCGCGGTCACCACCAACCCGCCGGTCGCCGGATCGTGGTACTGGGTCAACGACCAGACCGCCCACTGGCGCCCAGCGAAGTACTACGCACCGGGCACCACCGTCACGGTGGCGGGCAACGTCTACGGCACGCCGCTGGGTGACGGGCTGTACGGGCAGGAGGACGAGCACGTCTCGTTCAAGATCGGTGACGCGCACGTGTCCATCGCCGACGACAACACCCACATGGTCAGCGTCTACGACAACGGCAAGCTGGTCCGCACCATGCCGACGTCGATGGGCATGGGCGGCATCCAGACCATCGCCGGCACCACCTTCTCGTTCTTCACCCCGCCCGGGGTCTACACCGTGCTCAGCAAGGCCAACCCGGTGATCATGGACTCCTCCACCTTCGGGTTGCCCACCAATTCACGGCTGGGCTACAAGGAGTCGATCTCCTACGCCACGAAGATCAGCACCGACGGCATCTACCTGCACCAGCTGAACTCGACGGTGTGGGCACAGGGCAACACCGACACCTCGCACGGTTGCCTGAACCTCAACGGCGACAACGCCGCCTGGTTCTTCGACTTCTCGGTGCCCGGCGACGTCGTCGAGGTCCGCAACACCGGCGGCCAGCCGCTGCAGATCTCGCAGAACGGCGACTGGACGGTGCCCTGGGACCAGTGGCTCAAGGGCAGCAAGCTGACGTAGGCCCTCAGCTCGTGCGGACGCGCGAGACATGAGCGATGGCGACCCCCATCGGCGTGTCGCCGCCAACGCTCATGTCTCGCAATGTCTGAGGTCGCTCCGCGCGATCACCCAAGGGTGACGAGGTCGACATAGGCCGTCAGCTCGTCGACGAACCCCGTCGGGAACCGCAGCGAGCCCTTCTGGGTTCGCCGGATGAATCCCGTTGCCGCCCTGGCCGACAACGGCTTGCCCGGGAACTCGAGGAAGTCCGCCAACGGCAGTCGCGGCTGCCACACCGGCCACGGTCCAACCTGGGAGTCGTGCACCACGCCGTCCAGATCGGCCCACGCGGCCCGCCGCGACCACTTCGCGCCGTCCCACGGCCGGTCGTCCGACGAGTCGTAGCGGCCGGGGTCGGCGAGGCGTCCGCCGATCCACGCCGCCACGGGGACGCTCACCGAGTTGCCGACCATGCGCCACCGCTCACCGCGCCGCGCGACTTCCTCGGCGGGGGCGGTCCAGTCGACCGGAAAGCCTTGCAGCCGTTCGGTGTCCCGCAGGTCGGGGGTGACGTAGGCCCCCGTCGGCAGGCGAATCGCCGGGGGAGACGGCACCCCGACCGACGACCCGCACTTGATCGGGGGCACGGCGTCGACCGCCCAGCCGAAGGAGCGCATGCCTTCGGTCCAGTAGAACCCGCAGGCGACGTCGGGATACCCATGGTTCTCCGGAGGCTTCGCGCAGTCATCGGCCAGCAGCACGTCGCGTGGATCGCCGACTCGTGAGCCCACCAGGTACCAGCGGTTGCGCCGCTGCGGCAGGCCGAAGGCATGGGTGTCGACGACCCGGTAGGCCCACCGGTAACCCAGCTCGGTCAACGCCGACGTCACCACCCGCAGCGCCGCACCCCGGCCCAGCGAGATGAGGAACGGCACGTTCTCCAGCACCACCCACGGCACGTCGCCGCCCTCGAGTAGCCGCAGCACCTCGCCGACCAGACTGCTTCTGGCGCCAACGATTCCGGCCTTGCGCCCAACGCTGCTGAGGTCCTGGCAGGGAAAGCCGGCGACGACGAGGTCGGTGCCGGTCGGCAGTGCGACGACGTCGCGGACGTCGGCTTCCAGTTTGGTGTCGGGGAATCGCCGGCGCAGCACGTGGATCGCGGGGGCGGAGTTCTCCACCAGCAGGTGCGCGTGGTGACCGGCGGCCGCCATGCCCGACTCGAGACCGCCGATGCCCGCGAACAGCCCGGCGACCCGCAGGTTCACCGGAGCCATTCCACCGCAACGGCATAACTCAGCCGCGACGGCACCGCGTTGCCGATCATGCGCGCCAGCGAGGTGCGGCGGGTGACGCCGTCGAAGGAGAACCAGTCGGGAATGTATTGCAGTCGAGCGGCTTCGTGGGCGGTGATGGTGCGACGCCGGCTGGGGTGCACGTAGCGACCCATGCACATGCTGTAGAAGCCGGTGGTGACGGTCTGCGACGGCCGGTCCCACGCCAGCCGGCCGTAGATGGCCTTGTAACTGTGGCCGCCGGAGGCGTGGCAGGCGGGGCGTTGCCGGTCGGGCAGGTCGAAGTCGCCGTTCTCGAAGAGATAGTCGATGCGTTGGCGTGTCGCCGGCGCCGACCGGGCGGGTTCGTCGACCAGGCGCCCCGACTCGGGCACCGCCTCCAGGTCTTGGAAGGCCCACGCCACGGACCGGCCGCTTCGGCGATGCCGCTCGACGACCTCGGCGACGGTGACGGAGTGGGTCAGGCTGGCCATGAGCACCAGTCGTCGCCGACGCTGCGGGACACCGATCTGGCTGAGGTCGACGACCCCGACCGACACCCGATACCCGAGCCCGTCGAGCGCGTCGGCGGTGCGCTGGACGACGGCCCTGCGGTCGTTGACCGCCCCCGGCACGTTCTCGACCAGGATATGCTGTGGGGCAAGCACTTCCGCTGCTCTGACCATGGTGCGGTAGAGCTCGTTCTTGTCGTCGGTGTGGCGGGTGCGGTTGTTGAAGTCGCTGTGCCCCTGGCACGGCGGTCCGCCGACCAACACGTCGACCCCTGGGTGCCGTGCGGCGAGCAGACGCTCGGCCGGCGTCAGCCGGGCACCCACGCGCCCGGGAAACACGTCCTCCACGTCCTGGGTGAGGGTGACCGCCGACGGAAAGTTGTCGGCGTAGGTCTGGGCGGCCACCGCGTCGACGTCGACGGCGAGGGCCGGGTCGAACGACCGGTTCAGGGCACGCGCCGCCTCCGCCAATCCGATGGACAGCCCGCCGCAGCCGGAGAACAGGTCGACCGCTCGCAGCGCCGTCCCGGCCGCGCCGCTGGGGGGCGCGACGCGGCTCTGCAGCCAAGCGCGCTCGGCTTCGTCAGCGCACGTCGCCCGGGTCTCGGTACCGCGGTAGCCGGCCATCGCACTCGCGGTCTGGCGGCCGTCGCGTCGGGACAGCATTCTCTCGTAGCTGCCGTTGCGGGTGCGGAAGCGTTCGAGCCCGACGTCGCGGGCGACGTCGGCGGTGGTGCTCACCTGCCGATGGTATGCAGCGAGTTCGCCAATAGTGTGGAGGCATGGCCGAGTCCTGGGCGTCCTCACCGGAGGCGCGGGCGCGCATGCAGTCCAACAAGAGCCGCGACACCAAGCCGGAGCTGGCCCTGCGCTCGGCAGTGCACGCCAGGGGTCTGCGCTATCGGGTGGCGGCGAAACCCCTGGCCGGGGTGCGGCGCACGGCCGATCTGGTGTTCCCGCGGGCCAAGGTCGCAGTGTTCCTCGACGGCTGCTTCTGGCACGGCTGCCCCGAGCACCACACCGTCGCGTCGGCCAACGCCACGTTTTGGGCCGACAAGGTCGAGACCAACCGGAGGCGGGACCGCGACACCGACGGTCGGCTGGCCGAGGCGGGGTGGGTCAGCGTGCGGGTCTGGGAGCACGAGGACGCCGCGGAGGCCGCGCGGCACGTGGAGGAGATCGTCCGCGCCAGGAGTTGACGTCGGCGTCGGCAGAAGTGCTGGCCGTCACATGGGCCTGTGGAATTATTCACACCTTTGGTTAGTTGTGCTCATCAGTTCTTCGAGCAACGGGGTGCACCATGATCGATCTCAAGGCCGTCGCAGCAGGTTTCGCCGTCACCGGCGTGCTGACACTCGGATCCCTCGGCGCCGGAGTGGCGAACGCCGCTCCCGCCGACCCCACGGTGCCGACGGTCCAGGGCACCAGCAGCCAGACCGACGGCCAACCCACCGCCCCCTCGCCATACGCGGCGTACGGAGGATCCGGTGTGTGCGGTACGCCTGGGCTGTACTTCGTCAACATCTGCGTCTGATCGACGACCTTCGGATCAGCGCGATTGAAAACCGGCGTCCCCGACGGTGGGTGGCGCAATCGTCGGGCCCGGCGATCTAACAGCAGGTCCGCAGAAGTCGACACCGGCGCATTCGTCTCGCCCCGGCCTGGTGCTCGTGCCATTCAACGGAGCGCCCCGACGTCCGCCGATACCGTCCTGAGAGCAGGTCAGTCACAGACCACAGCCCAGGAGGTGACGATGGCCAGCCGGAACCCTCTCGAGCCGACACCCATCCGTCGGCCGCGCGCGGACCAGGCCCGTCTGGTGGCCGACGTGCTGCGGCACCAGATCCACGCCGGCGGCTACCCCGACGGGTTGCCCACCGAGGCTGAGCTGGCCGCCGACTTCTTCGTCTCCCGCAACACCGTCCGTGAGGCGCTCGCCACGCTGAAGGACGAGGGCCTCATCGACCGCGGTCCTCGCACGGGCACGCACGTCGCCATCCGGAAGTACGATCACGGACTCGACTCGCTGGTCGGCCTGAAGGAGACGTTCAAGGGCTACGGCGACATTCGCAACGAAGTCCGGGCCGCGATGACGGTGTCGGCGCCGCCCGCCGTGGCCAACCGGCTGAGGCTGGGCCCCGGCGAGCCCGCGGTGTTCGTCGAGCGGTTGAGATACCTCGGCGACCTTCCGCTGTCCCTGGACATGACCTACCTCGCACCCGACATCGGCCGCGAGGTCGTCGAACACGGCCTCGAGGCCAACGACGTGTTCGCGCTCATCGAACAGGTCACCGGTCGGCGCCTCGGCGAGGCCAACCTCGCGGTCGAGGCAGTGCCCGCCGACCCCCACTCGGCAGCCCTGCTGCAGGTGCCCGACGGCACCCCGGTGCTGCTCCTGGAACGACTCACCCATCTGGACGACGGGCGTCCCGTCGACCTCGAGTACATCCGCATGCGTGGAGATCGAATCACACTGCGCGGCAATCTAGTTAGGGGAAACTGATGGCCCTGGTCAACCAACGCGTCGACGTGCCGGTGACGATCGACGAGTCGCTCTGCATCGAGGGCTGCACTCTCTGCGTCGAGATCTGTCCACTGGACTCGCTGGCCATCAACCCGGAGAACGGCAAGGCGTTCATGCACGTCGACGAGTGTTGGTACTGCGGACCGTGCGCCGCGCGGTGTCCCACCGGCGCCGTCACCGTCAACATGCCCTTCCTCATCCGCTGAACAATCGCCAAGACCCCCGGGAACCTCGATGAAACGCACACTTGCGGCGATGCTTGCTGCCGCCAGCACCCTCACCGCCTGCTCGTTGGACTCCACGTCCACGTCGTCCGGCACCGACACCGTGAACGTCGTCGTCGGCTACCAGTCCAAGACCATCAACACCGTCACCGCCGGAACCCTGTTGAAGGCCAAGGGCTTTCTGGAGAAGCGGCTCGACGACCTCGGCAAGTCCTCCGGCACGCACTACAACGTGCAGTGGCAGGACTACGACACCGGCGCACCCATCACCGCCCAGATGGTCGCCGAGAAGATCGACATCGGCTCGATGGGCGACTACCCGCTGCTGATCAACGGCTCCAAGACCCAGGCCAACGAGCGGGCCAAGACCGAGCTGGTCTCCGTCACCGGTTACAGCCCGACCGGTGCCCTCAACATGATCGTCGTGCCGCCCGCGTCGTCGGCGCGCACCGTCGACGACCTCAAGGGCCAGAAGGTCTCCGCCAGCGTCGGGTCCGCGGGTCACGGCACCCTGGTCCGGGCGCTCGACACCGCGGGCATCGACCCGAAGGCCGGTGTCGAGGTGCTCAACCAACAACCACAGGTGGGCGCCTCGGCACTGGAATCTGGTCAGGTACAGGCGCTCTCGCAGTTCGTGGCATGGCCCGGACTGCTGGTCTTCCAGAACAAGGCAAAGCTGCTCTACGACGGTGCCGAGGGTGACTACCCCACGTTCCACGGCGTGGTGGTCCGCCGCGACTATGCCCGCCAACACCCGGAGGTGCTCGACGCCTTCCTGCAGGCGCAACTCGACGCCACCGAATTCCTGAACCAGAATCCGCTCGAGGCCGCCAGACTGGTCGCCGACGGCAGCGGTCTGCCGCAGGAAGTGGTCTATCTCTACAACGGCCCCGGCGGCACCAGCTTCGACACCACGTTGAAACCCTCACTCGTACAGGCGCTCAGGGGTGACGTGCCCTACCTGAAGTCCATCGGAGACTTCGCCGACCTGAACGTCGACGGCTTCGTCTCCGACGAGGCGATCCGCAAGGCCTTCGCGGCCCGCGGCGAGGACTACGACGCCGCACTGACGTCGACCACCAACCCGTCGTCGCTAAAGGGACAGGACCCGGTGTGCAACGTCGCGGTGACCGACCCCAAGCTGGCCGGCGAACTCTGGGTCGACGGCCAGCCCACCACCCAGCCCGCCGCCAACCCCGGCTGCCTGCTGCGTGCCGTTCGCGACGCCACCGCCCGCGGAGAGAAGGTCCGCGCCGCCTACGTGTCCGACGCCGAGTTCGGCACCCGGTGGTTCGCCGACAAGTCCGTCTGGGTCCGCGACGGCCGCGACTTCCTGCCCTTCGGCACCGTCGCGGGCGCCGAGCGGTACACCGGCGCCCATCCCGGCGCGTCGGTGGTCGACTACCAGCAGGCCCTGGCGGGTGCGGTGTGACGGCCCCGCCCGCGGTGCTGACCGTCGACGAGCCCGCCGTCGCCGTCGCGGCCACCGGCTCGGCCCGGCGCCGGGGCTGGCCCGCCTGGCTGGTGCGGATCGGCTCAGTCGCCGCGGTCGTCGCCCTCTGGCAGGTGTTGACCGCCAACCACGTTCGGCTGTGGTTGCGCTTCGACACCCTGCCCACCGTCACCGAGATCGCGTCGGCATTCGCGCGCCGCGTGGCCACCGAGGACTACTGGCTCGACCTCGGCCAGTCACTCATCCGCATCCTCACCGGCTTCGCGCTCGCCGCAGTGGTGGGCGTGGTCACCGGCATCATGCTCGGCCGGTCGCCGAAGGCCGCCAACGTCTTCGGACCAATCGTCGAGTTGGCCCGCCCCATCCCGGCCATCGCGATCGTGCCCGTGGCGATCCTGCTGTTTCCCACCGACGAGGCCGGGATCGTCTTCATCACCTTCCTCGCGGCGTACTTCCCGATCATGGTCAGCACCCGGCACGCCGTGCGTGCCCTGCCCACGCTGTGGGAGGACTCGGTACGCACGTTGGGTGGCAACCGGTGGGACGTCCTGGTCCGAGTCGTGTTGCCGGGCATCCTCCCTGGCGTCTTCGGCGGACTCTCGGTCGGCATCGGCGTCGCGTGGATCTGCGTGATCTCCGCGGAGATGATCTCCGGGCGCCTCGGCGTCGGCTACCGCACCTGGCAGGCCTACACGGTGCTGGCCTATCCCGAGGTGTTCGTCGGCATCATCACCATCGGCGTGCTGGGCTTCGTCACCTCCGCCGCCGTGGAACTCATCGGCAGACGGGTGACCGGCTGGTTGCCCCGCGGCCAGGGGGCGAACCGATGACCGGCGAGGGCATGAGCCTGACGCTGCGGGACGTGGTGCTGAGCTACGGCGGCGCCCCGGTGGTCGACGGTCTGCACCTCGACGTGCGACCGGGTGAGATCCTCGTGCTGACCGGTCCCTCGGGCTGCGGCAAGTCGACCGTTTTGCGGGCGCTCGCCGGGCTGCTCACGCCGGATCGAGGCGACCTGCTAGCCGACGGCGCGCCCATCGTCACCACCTCGCGCGACCGGGCGATGGTGTTTCAGGACAACGCGTTACTGCCCTGGCGCACGGTGCAATCCAACGTCGAGCTGGCGCTCAAGCTCGCCGGCCGACCGCGCAACGGCCGGCGCGAGGAGGCCTTGCGCTGGATCTCCGACGTGGGGTTGACCGGTTTCGAACGGTACCTGCCGAAGAGCCTGTCCGGCGGCATGCGCCAGCGAGTGCAGCTGGCCCGGGGGCTGGCGGGTGCACCCCGAGCGGTCATGATGGACGAGCCGTTCGGCGCCCTGGACACCCAGACCCGCTCGACGATGCAGCGCTTGCTCATCGACACCTGGCGGGCCCATCCGACGACCGTCGTCTTCGTCACCCACGACGTCGACGAGGCCCTTCTGCTCGGCGACCGCATCGCAGTCCTCGGTCGCGCGGGCCAACCGCTGCGGGCGGTGCTCGAGGTGCCGTCACCCCGCAACCCCGACCTGTCGCGGAGCGCCCTGAGGGCCGAAGCGATTTCCGCACTGAACGATTCGGACCTGGTGAGCTGATGCAGATTCCCCCGATTGACGACGCCGTCCACATGGAGTACGACGTCCTGGTGATCGGCGGCGGTACCGCCGGCACCATGGCTGCGCTCACCGCCGCCGAGCACGGCGCCCAGGTGCTGCTGATGGAGAAGGCGCACGTCCGGCACTCCGGCGCGTTGGCCATGGGCATGGACGGGGTGAACAACGCGGTCATCCCCGGCAAGGCCACACCGGAGGACTACGTCGCCGAGATCACCCGCGCCAACGACGGAATCGTCAACCAGCGCACTATCTATCAGACCGCGACCCGCGGATTCGCGATGGTGCAGCGCCTGGAGCGCTACGGCGTGAAGTTCGAGAAGGACGAGCACGGCGAGTACGCCGTGCGCCGCGTGCACCGCTCCGGCTCGTACGTGCTGCCCATGCCGGAGGGCAAGGACGTCAAGAAGGCCCTCTACCGCGTGCTGCGGCAACGCACGATGCGCGAGAAGATCCGCATCGAGAACCGCCTGGTGCCGGTCCGCGTGCTGACCGCGGACGGCCGGGCCGTCGGGGCGGTCGCGTTGAACAGCCGCACCGGCGAGTTCGTCGTGGTGAAGGCGAAGGCCGTCGTCCTCGCGACGGGTCCGTGCGGCCGCCTGGGCCTGCCCGCGTCCGGCTATCTCTACGGCACCTACGAGAATCCGACGAATGCCGGTGACGGCTACGCCATGGCGCTGCACGCCGGTGCCGAACTCTCGGGCATCGAGTGCTTTCAGATCAACCCGTTGATCAAGGACTACAACGGTCCCGCGTGCGCGTACGTCGCGAATCCCTTTGGCGGCTATCAGGTCAACGCACTCGGCGAGCGCTTCGTCGACTCCGACTACTGGTCCGGCCAGATGATGGCCGAGGTCAAGAGTGAGATCGAGTCCGCGAGGGGACCGATCTACCTCAAGGTGAGCCACCTGCCTGACGAGACGTTGAGCACGCTCGAGGGCATCCTGCACACCACCGAACGGCCCACCCGTGGCACGTTCCACGCCAACCGCGGCCACGACTACCGCACCCACGACGTCGAGATGCACATCTCCGAAATCGGGCTCTGCGGTGGACATTCCGCGTCTGGTGTCTGGGTCGACGAGAACGCCCGCACCACCGTCCCGGGGCTCTATGCCGCCGGCGACCTGGCCTGCGTGCCGCACAACTACATGATCGGAGCGTTCGTCTACGGCGAACTCGCCGGCGCGCACGCGGCGTCGACTCTCGAGGCCGTCGCCATCCCGGACGTGCTCCCGGCCGACCAGATCGCCGCTGCGCACGAGTTGATCTACCGGCCGCTGCGGCACCCGGACGGCCCACCGCAGCCGCAGGTCGAGTACAAGCTGCGCCGGTTCGTCAACGACTACGTCGCGCCGCCCAAGACGGCCGCGAAGCTGTCGCTGGCGGTGCAAACCTTCGACCGGATGCGCGACGAGGTGGCGTCGATCGGCGCGACCACACCCCATGAACTGATGCGCGCCGTCGAGGTGTCGTTCATCCGGGACTGCGCCGAGATGGCCGCCCGGTCGTCGTTGACCCGCACCGAGTCACGGTGGGGTCTGTACCACGATCGCAGCGACATGCCCGAGCGCGACGACGTCGACTGGCGCTATCACCTGAATCTGCGCCTGAGGCCCGACGGCGAGATGGAGTTCCTCAAGCGGCCCGTCGCCCCGTACTTCATCCCCGTGCCCGGCCTGGACCAATTGCCCAGCGGGGAAACCGAATCCGTCGTCGTGGCGCAGCCCGACCTGGTGGGCGGACAAGCCCCGGCCAGCGCCGTGTCGCGCGTGGTCGAACCCGCCGGCCCACCGCCGTCGCCGCGGATCGCCGCCGTGCTCGCCATGGACGAACCCACCCTCGAGGACCTGGCGCCGTACCTGGTCGACGACGACCCCGGCGTCCGGCGCACGGCGGTCGACGTGCTGACCGAGCATCTCGCCGACGGCTGGGCGACGGCGTTGATGACCGCGTTGGGCGACACCGACGCCGAGGTCAGGCGCATCGCGGCCGACGGGGCGCGCGAACTCGTCGAAGTGCTCCCCAACCCCGGGGCGCTGGCCGCGGTGTTGGGCTCCGACGATGCCGTCGTGCGCAGCGTCGCGGTGTACGTGCTCAGTGCCCGGCGGGCGGGCGGGGCCGGGCAGTACCGCCAGGCGCTGACCGATCCGGACCATCGCGTGAGGATCGAGGCGGTCCGGGCGCTGGTGTCGGTCGACGACGCGGGCGGGGTTGCCTCCGCACGCGGGGACGCCAACCGCGAGGTGCGCATCGCCGTCGCCAACGGTCTCGGCACGCTGCGGACCGGAAGCGACGCCGTGCGCGCGTTGGTGGGGGACTTCGACCCCCTGGTGCGGGCCGCGGCATTGGCGGCGATGGGGTCGGTTGCGTGGGACGACGGCGACGTCACGGCCGTCGAAGGCGCGCTCGGTGCGTCGGCGTGGCAGATCCGCCAGGGCGCGGCCAGGGCGTTGGCGGGGGCGCCGACGCCGGCCGCCGCGGTGCCGCCGCTGTCGCGTGCGCTCGCCGACCCGCACTTGGACGTACGCAAGGCCGCGGTGTTGAGCCTGACCCGGTGGGCCGCTTCAGAGTCGGCGGCGCGGGACGCCCTCGAGGATGCGCTGGAGGACGGTGACGCCGACGTGCGGGCGTATGCCCGTCAGGCGCTCGCTACCGCAGTGAGTCCATGATCTCGCGCGTCGGGCGATCGAGGATGTCGTCGAAGTCGTGGTGCTCCTTGAGGTAGGCGGCGACCATCGGGCACAGCGCGACGATGCGTCGCCCGTCGGCGCGGGTCGCGGCGAGCGCCTGGGTGATCAGCACCGTGGCCAGGCCGCGACCGCCGAAGGCCGGCTCGACCTCGGTGTGCAGGAACACGCGGTGCTCATCGCGCTCCACGAACTGCACGAGGCCCACCCGCTGCCCCTCGACCGCCACGGTGAACGTGTCTCCGGCGCGGCCGATCTCGACCGGTGTGCCGGTCTTGTCCGTCAGCTCGGTCATCGCACCCCCTCGGCTCCGTACGATCGATCCGACCCTAGCTCCCCGACGACAGGCGCGCGATGGACCCGAGGCACGTACACATCGACCAGCAGACGCCCGACGCGTACCACGCGATGGTGACGGTGGCGACCGCCGTCTCCAAGTCGGCGCGGGAGGCAGGACTGACGCGCAGCCTCACCGAGTTGGTCAACGTCCGCGTCTCCCAGCTCAACGGCTGTGCGTCGTGCCTGGAGGTGCACAATGCCCGTGCCGCCGCTGCCGGGGTCACCGACAAGCAGCTCGCCTGCCTGTCGGTGTGGCGTGAGACCGAGTTGTTCGACGACCGCGAGCAAGCCGCCCTTCGGCTGGCCGAGATCACCACGACGTTGCCCGACCACGACACCGCCGAGCGCGAATACGCCCGCGCCCGGGAGGTTCTCACCGACGACGAGTTGTCGGCCGTCATCTGGGTGGCGACGGCCATCAACGCGTTCAACCGGGTGTCGATCCTCAGTCGGCACCCCGTCCGGCCCTAGCGCGGCCCCCGCGCACTGTGACGTGGCTCACAAACGGCGTACGATCGATCTATCTCTCCTGAAAGGAGACGTAGATGAAGGGTGCCTACCGAGATCCCGTCGACCACGCCCGCACCACTCAGCCGCATGCCGGTGAGTCGTTCATCGACACGCTGTGGTTGCCGGGTCTGCTGCTCATCATGCTCGGCACCGCCACGATCGCGGGGTTCCTGGCGGCGACGGCGTACAACCGGCCGGAATGGCAACTGCCCCTGGGTTTCCTCGCCGGGGCCCTGGTGACCGCGGGTGCCATCCTGATCACGTTGGAACACCATCGCGTCAAGCGCGTGGAGGAGCGCTGGCTGGCCGACCATCGGCCGCCTCGCTAGCTCACCGAGGCCTGCGACTGTGGGCGGTGCGCGCGTTCCTAGGGCTTGCCAGCGTCGAGGACGAGCGGCAGGAACACGACGTCGACGATCTCCACGATGGTCTCCGGCGTCGCCGCCGTCATCGTCATGAACAGTTCGTGCCGGAGCAGGTCGACCGGCAGTACGACGATGCGCGGCGGCGGCATCGCCGGGAGTTCGCCGCGGGCGACGGCCCGCTCGAGGACGGTGTCCATCACCGACGGCCCGTCCGGGACGAACCACGCGCGGATCTCCCGTGGCGAGCCGCCCGCTTCGTCGTAGAACGCCCCGAGTCGTGCGGCGATCAACCCGATGATGCGCGAGCGGCGCTCGTTGAACTCGGTCAGCGTGGCCAGCACGTCACCGCGCAGCGATCCGGTGTCGGGGGTCGGAATGGAGTCGATCGCCCCGCGGTGGTGGATCACCGCCTTGAGCAGGTCCAACCGTGACGGCCACCGCCGATACAGCACCGAGCGGGCCGACGACGAGCGCTCGGCCACGGACTCGATGGTGAATCGCTCGTAGCCGCCGTCGAGGAGCTGATCCCACCCCGCGTCCAGGATCGCGGTCTCCAGGGCGGCTCCGCGTCTGCGCAGCCCCTGAGCATTAGAGGACATTTGCGTATCTTATCGCGGCGCCGTAGCGTTGATAAGCAACACTCATGTAGCTAAAGATCGGAGGACTTCATGACCAGACGCAGCGCCCTCATCTCCGGCGCGAGCATCGCCGGACCCGCACTGGCCTACTGGCTGGCCGACGCCGGGTGGGACGTCACGGTCGTCGAGCGCGCCGAGCGCCTGCGCACCAGCGGCTACCCGGTGGACGTCCGCGGCACGGCGGTCGAGGTGGTCCGCCGAATGGGTCTGCACCAGCAGATCGCCTCGCGGGCCTACCGCCACGTCCCGGTGCGACTGCTCACTCCCAGCGGCCGCCGCCTCTGCACCCTGGACTTCGGCAACCTGCTCAACAGCACCGAGGCCGGCGACGTGGAGATCACCCGCGGCGCACTGAGCGAGGTGCTCTTCGCGGCGACGAGCGACCGGGTGACCTACGTCTTCGGCGACTCGATCGAGAGCCTGACGGAGACCGACCGCGGGGTCGACGTCACCTTTCGCCATCGCCCGCCCCAGACCGTCGACGTCGTCGTCGGCGCCGACGGCATCCACTCCAACGTCCGCCGCCTCACCTTCGGCGACGAGTCACGATTCATCCGGCACCTGGGACCGTACGCGGCGATCTGGGACCTGCCGAACGACATGTTCTCGCCGGGAACGGGTTTCATGTACTCGCACGCGGGCCGCACCGCGATGGTCGAGCGCCCGGCCGACGGCAGCCCCGCCCGGGCCTTCCTGGCCTTCGTCCACCCGACCCCCGGCGCGGTGGACCGGCACGACACCGACGCCATCCTCGCCACGGTGCGAGGAGCCTTCGCCGAAGATCGTTGGCGCACCGCGGAAGTCCTCGACACGTTAGCCGGCGCCGAGGATCTCTACTTCGACACCGTCAGCCAGGTTCGGATGGACCGTTGGAGCTCGGGGCGGGTCGCCCTCATCGGCGACGCCGCCTACGCACCGGCGTTCCTGTCCGGGCAGGGCACCAGCATTGCGATCGCCGGCGCCTACGTACTGGCCAGTGAACTCGTCGCCGGCGACCGCCCCGAAGCGGCGTTCGCGGCCTACGAGCGCCGACTGCGGGCCTACGTCGAGAAGAATCAGAACCTGGCGTTGCGCACCGACTCGTCGGTGATCTCGCGGACGCCCGGCCAGTTGCTGCGCCGAAACGCCAAGCTGGCGACGGTTCCCTGGCTGCAGCGGCTGGGGCTGGCGCACGTGCTGCAGACACCGCTGCGGACGGCCGCCACCGACCTGACGCTGGCCGAGCACGACCTGCGGATCGGGAGCACGTCGGAGGTCTAGCTCGAATCCCGCAGCCGCAGAGCCAGTCCCGTCGCGCGCACCGCCCGCTTCTCGATCGCCGCCCGCACCTCGTCGGCAGACCCCACCACCCGCACCTTCGACTTGGCTCGGGTGACCGCCGTGTAGAAGAGCTCGCGGGTCAGCAGGCGGGAGTCGACCGGCGGCATCAGCACGGTCACCTCCGCGGCCTGCGAGCCCTGACTCTTGTGAATCGTCATCGCGTGCATCGTCTCCAGGTCGGGCAGCCGGCTGGTGGCGAAGGCCCGCGGCTCACCGCCGCCGGCGATCGCGGCCCGCAGCCCGTCCGGTCCGTTCACCGTCACCCCGGTGTCGCCGTTGTACAGGCCCAGCCCGTAGTCGTTGGCCGTCACCAGCACCGGCCTGCCCGCGTACCAGTCCGACCAGATCGGCTCACCCGTCGCCTCGGTCAGCCACCGCTCGACCTGACGGTTCCAGTGCTGTACGCCGTGGGGTCCGCGGCGGTGGGCGCACAGCAGGCGGTGCTCGTCGAGGGTCTCCAGCGCCGTCCGGGCGTCACCGAGGATTGCGGCCTGGCGCAACGCAAGCGCCTGTGGCAGTAGCACTGTGCGCAGCGAGGCGGCCGGGTCGTCGTCGACCATCCACTCGACGTGCTCGCCGCCGGCCGTCAGCACCGCGATCGCCGCGTCGGCGTCGCCGTCGCGGATCGACGCGGCCAGCGCGCCGATCGACGCGCCGAAGCGGTGCGACGTGCGCAGGGCGACAACCGGTGAGCCCGTGCCCGCGCCCAGCCCGTCGACCAGGTCGGCCAGCACGGCCCCGGCGTCGACGGAGGCCAGCTGGTCCGGATCGCCGACCAGCAGCAGCCGGGATTGTGGCCGCACGGCCTCCAGCAGTCGCGCCATCATCGTCAACGACACCATCGACGTCTCGTCGACCACGATGACGTCGTGCGGCAGTCGGTTGCCGCGGTGGTGGCGGAACCGCGACGAACTGTCGGGGCGGCTGCCCAGCAGCCGGTGCAACGTGGTGGCCTGCAACCCGGAGAGCCGTCGCTGGTCGACGAGGTCCAGTGCGCCGATCTCCTGGCCGACCGCCTGCTGAAGTCGGGCGGCCGCCTTGCCGGTGGGCGCGGCCAGGGCGATGCGCAGCCGTGCGCCCGAGGCGGCCTGCCCGGCGAACAGGGCCAGCAGTCGCGCGACCGTGGTGGTCTTACCGGTGCCGGGACCTCCGGTGAGTACCGTGACACGTTGCGAGAGTGCAATTTCCGCGGCCTCGCGCTGCTCCTCGTACCCGGCCGGGAAGAGCCGTTCCACGTCGGCCGTCGACGTCACCGCACCGCGCGACACCATGGCTCGCAGATCGTCGGCGACCTGCACCTCCTCCCGCCAGTACCGGTCGAGGTACAGCAGGTGCTCCTGGCGCCGCAACACGTGTGGCGCCTCCAGCAGTGGACTGGCCCACACCGCCGCCAGCCAGCCGTCGACGGCGGGCCAGGGGAGCTCCGGTACGTCCACCTGAGCTTCGACCGACCGCAGATCCACACACACCGAGCCGGCACGCAGCCCGCGCACCACCAGGGCCAGCGCCAGCGCCACCCGCTCGTCGTCTTCCTTGGCCAGTGCGCAAAGGCGTTGCGCGACCAGCACGTCGGCGGCGTCGACGACGGCAGCGGCGTTGAACACCGCCAGCAGCCCGGTGGCGCCGACGGCACGACGCCAGCTCGCGGCGTCGTCGACCGGTTCGACGGAGGTCATGCGACCACCGCCCCCGCGTCGAGAAGCGTGGACACGGCGACGACGAGCGAGGCGGGTGGCCGCCAGTCGAATACCCCCGCCGGGTGGCCGTCGACCACCGGGGTGTCGGCACCGCACATGCCGCGAACGAAGAGGTACAGCACGCCACCGAGATGGCGCTCCGGTGCGTACCCGGGCTGGCGCCATCGCAGAAAGCGGTGCAGCACAACGCTGTACAGCAGCGCCTGCAGCGGGTAGTCGGAGTGCAGCATGGCCTCGACCAGGCGGGCGCGTTCGTAGTCCGCCGACGTCAGCGCGCCGTCCCCGTCGCCCAGCCAGTTCGACTTGTAGTCGACCACCACGTAGCGGTGGCCGTCACCGGAGGGGATGCGCAACACCGCGTCGACCGAACCGTTGAGGTACCCGCGCAGCGTCTGGTTGCCAAGGGCGTCGCCGGTCAGCCGGTCGGCGTAACCGGCCAGTGGGTCGTCGTCGGGCAGGTGCTCGGCCAGCAGTCGACCGACGTCGCGAAGGTGGATCCGAGGCGCGGTGGCGCGCAGATCTCCACCGGCCAGCGGGAATTCGAAGTCCAACTCCCGCAACCGGTCTCGAAGGCCGATCTGGCGCAGCGTCAGGTCCCCGGCCAGCGGGCCGAGCGGAGTGTCGTGCATCGGTACCAGCGCCGCCGCGAGATCGGCCGCGGGCACGTCGACCGGCCACCACACCGAGTGCTCGACGATCTGTGCCTCGAGTTCGGCGGCCAGGTCGGCTGCGAAGGGATCGGCGGTCTCCAGCACCGCGTGCATCAGCGTGCCGAACGTGGCTCCCTTGGGCAGGTCGGCCATCGGTGACGGCAGCGCAGGTCCGGTCGACGGCTGCAGCAGCGGCAGTTCGCCGACCTCGTCGTCGAGGGCCACGACCTCCGGCTCGCTGCTGACCCCCGAGGTCTCGGCCGCCCGGATCAGCCAGGAGTAGGACGTGCGGCGCCAGGTCGTGTCGATCGAACGGTGAAAGTGCCTGGCGTCCAGGCCCGTCGGCGTCGATTCGGCGGGCGGGCGCGGCGCCGGGCCGAGGACGGACTCCTCCAGCACCGGTCCGCCGACGGCCTCCCACTGGCGCAACCGCGCGAGGGCGTCGTCGTCGGTGATCTTGCTGGGCGCGCACCGGTTGGGCACCACCGGCTCGCCGGGTTGCCTGCCCCGCAGCAGCCGCGAGAGCCCACCGTTGGGTTCGTCGTTCGAGGGCGCCCACCACGCGACCACCTGGGACTGCGCACGGGTCATCGCGACGTAGGTCAGGCGGCTGTCGTCGCCGGCGGACTCCTCACGGCCCAGCCGCTCGACGTCGCGGTAGTCGGGGCTCTCCCGGCCGCCGATGTGCAGGCAGCGGGTGGGCCCGTCGTGGAACAGGATCAAATCGCGCTCCGGCACCCAACGGTTGAACGCGAACGGCAGGTACACGATTGGGTACTGCAGTCCCTTGCTCACCCACACCGTCATGATCTGCACGGCCGCGGCGTCGCTGTCGAGCCGCCGGTTGCGCTCCGCCGTCCCGCCGCGGTCGTCGCGCTCGGTGCGCAACCAGTCGCGCAGGGCGGGCAGCGAATGGTGCTCCCGATGGGCGACGTCCTGCAGCAGCTGCGTCATGTGGGCCAGGTCGGTCATGTGCCGCTCGCCGTCGCGCCACGACAGCACGCGTTCGAGCATGCCGCGCAACTGGGCGGCTTCGAAGATCGCCGCGACCCCGCGCTCGCGGGCGTGTCCGGCCCACTCCCGCAACGTCTCCGCGATCTCGTCGGTCAGCTGGTCGCCGCCACGCACCAAGTCCTCGGCGGTCTTGCCGAAGAACATCGTCGCCGCCGCGGCCCGCACCACGCCGGCGCGGTGCGGCTGGTCGAAGGCCTCCAACAGCGACAGCCAGTCGTCGGCGGCCTGCGAGGCGAAGATGTCCGAGTCGCCGGTGTAGACCGCCGGTACCCCCGCCCGGTCCAGCGCCTGCTGGCACACCTTGGCGTCCTTGTGCGTCTCCACGATGATCGCCACGTCACCCGCCTGTACCGGCCGGCCGTCGAACGTCGCACCGCTGGCCAGCAGGCCGCCGACGTCGTTGGCGAGGTCCCTGCCGATGTGCTGGCGTAGGTCATTGATCGACACGTTCTGAGTTCCGCGGCGGCCGAACGTACTTCGCTGCACGACGCGGAGCCGGAACGGTTCGTCGTTGGGTGCGCCGACCAGCCGGCACCCCTCGTGGTGGGCGTCCACGTCATGGACGACGATCGCGGGGTCGCCCAGTTCGGCGCCCCGCAAGACGACCTGCAACCGGTCCACCAGCGCACTGTCGCTGCGCCAGTTGACGCCGAGGGTCTTCTTGGCGCCGGCGGTCGCCGCGGCGCTGAGGTAGGTGACGATGTCGCCGCCGCGGAAGGCGTAGATCGCCTGCTTGGGGTCACCGATGAGGATGACGGTCGACCGTCCGCTGAACGCGCGATCGATCACCTGCCACTGCACGGGGTCGGTGTCCTGGAACTCGTCGACCATCACGATGGGCCAGCGCCGGTGCATCCGGAGGCGGGCGGGGGAGTCCTCGGCGTCGAGGGCCTCCGCAAGCCGGGTGAGCAGGTCGTCGTAGCCGAGGACGCCTTGACGGCGCTTGCGTGTCTCCAGTTCGGCCAGAACGTGATTGGCGAAGTCGACGCAGACCGCGGCCCGGGAGTCCGGCGGCGGGTCCAGTGGGCGCAACTCGGTCGCCGGGTTGTTCACCACCTCGCGGGCGAGCTTGAGCGCGTCGGGGTAGCTCAACGCGGGGTCGTCGCGCTGCTGCCCGAAGTGCGCGAGGTAGAGGTCGTCGACGACCTCGGTGACCAGATCGGTCAGGCTCTCCACCAGTGTCACCCGAGAATCGGAGTCACCGGCGACGCCGAGAGACTTGAGTACCAGTTGGCAGAACTGGTGGGTGGTGGCGATGGTCGCGGCGTCGAAGTCGGCGAGTGCGTCGCGCAGGCGTTGCCTGCGGGCTGCGCGGTCGGCCTCGCTGCCCGTCAGCAGGTGGGCGACCAGTTCGTTGCCGCCGACGGCCGACGGGTCGTCGAACGCCCTTGCCGCGTCGGTGATCTGGCGGCGAACACGGTCACGCAGCTCTTGGCTGGCCGCCCGCCCGAAGGTGATCAGCAGCATCTGGTCGAGCGTCGCCACCCCGTCGGCGACGTAGCGCGTGACCAGACCGGCGAGGGCGAACGTCTTGCCCGTTCCCGCGCTGGCCTCGAGCACGGTGGTGGAGGCGGCGGCGGGCAGATCGCCAAGGAGGTCGAAGCGGTCCATCAGATGCTCACCTCCGCGCGCAGCATCGGCAGCCAGAGCCGGGCCGCGAACGCGCCGAGCCGATGCGTCTCGCCGTCGACCTCCTCGCCGGGCCGCAGGTCCTGCTTGAGGGCGGAGAGCCACGCGTTGGCACCCCAGGCGCGGACCTGCGCGGGATCCTGGTCCTCGCCGGGATAATTGCCCGACTTCCACTTGAACGACGCCTCCCGCTCGGGGTCGCCGCCCTCGTGGCGGGCCGCTGCCCACGCGTAGGACGTCTTGACGGGCAGGGGCAGCGGTTCCCGACGGCCGGCGTCGTAGACCTTCACCAGATCGCCGAGGACGTCGACCGCGGGCTGCCGGGGCTCGCCAAGGGCCCGCTCGCTGGGTCGGCTCGCCCGGCGGGCCCGCCCGATGCAGATCGCCGACCAGTCCCGGTCGGGGTGCTGAGCGTACAACGCCAACAACGGAATCCAGGAGGCCAGCAGGTGCTTGCCGTCGAGCTTGGAGTAGGTGACCGAGACCAACCGGTCGTCGAAGACCGGCGACACGGTGCCCGTCAGCCGACGTCCGGCACCCAGGTCGACGTCCACGTCGTAGGCGTCGGCGTCGGCCGTGCGGTAGGCCAGCGCGGTGGCGGCCAGCATGGTGGCCTGCTCGCGCAATTCACCGGCCTTGCGCCAGCCGAGCTGCCCCGGCGGGAGGGTACCGCGGCGCCACTCGGCCTGGCGCGCGTCGTCGGGGCTCATGCCGCGCAGCATGTCGGTGAGCATCCGGTCGCCGACGGCCCACTGCTCCAGGGCGTCGATGTCGACCGAGATCTCGTCGGCGACGCCGTCGACGTCCCACGGCAGGGTGTACTCCAGCGCCCGGAAGAAGCCCTTGACGGGGTCCTTGAAGAAGCCGACGAGGTCGGCCAGGGCGACGTCGTCGTGTGGCTGCGCGGGCAGGGGGCCGGAGACGAACTTCGGTTGGTCGCGGCGCTCGCTGGTGCTGGCCCTGGCCGCCCTGAGCACCGTCGAGTCGAACGTGAACGGCGTGCCCGGTACCAGCGCACCGGGCACGACGTTGCGAATGTCGAAGGGCTGCAACGGGTGATGAACCACGACCTGCTCGCGCACGGGCTCCGGCGTCGTCGCGTCCAGGGCGTCGAGCAACTCGGCCAGCGGCACCGCAGGCGGCCGGGGTTGGCCCGAGTTGGCGTTGGCGCCGGTATAGGTGACCACCAGTTTCTCGGTGGCGGCGCCGATGGCGTCGAGCAGCAGTTGCCGGTCCTCGGACCGGGTGTCCCGTTCCCCGGTCAACGGAGTCCGGGCGAGCACGTCGTCGCCGTCGGTGACGCCCTGGCGGGGGAACGTCCCGTCGTCGAGGCCGACGAGGCAGACCACCCGGTGCGGTACCGACCGCATCGGGACCATCGTGCACACCGTCAGCGTGCCGGTGCGGAAGTTGGCGCGCGTCGGCCGGCCCGCCAGGTGGCGTTCCAACAGCGCCTTGACGTCGGACAGGCGTATCACCGTGTGCGCCCGCGGGCCGGCGTCGGTGAGCACGCGACCGAATTCGCGTTGCATCTGACTGGTCTGCCAGGCGTCGGCGTCGTCGACGCGGGTGGTCGTCTCGATGCCCTCGGTCAGCGCGCGCAGCCAATGGTCGAGCGGATGGTCGCCGGTGAGCGCCTCGACGGTGCGCTGCAACCTGTCGACGAACTCGGCGAGCTGTCCGGCGAGCTCCACCCGGTTGCCGCCGACGTCGTCGAGCGGCAGGGTGGAGCCGACCCAAGCGTGGGCGTCGTCGGACATGGCCACGCCGGCGAGCACCCTGTCGACGCCGAAACGCCAGGTGTTGTGGACGAAGTCGACGCCGTAGGGCTGACGGTGCTCCTGGTCGAAACCCCAGCGGACGTTCGCCTGCCGGACCCAGCGGGTGACGTCCTCGAGGTTGTCGTCGGTGAAGCCGAAGCGGGCCCGCACCGGGGCGGACTGCGCGAGGTCGAGCACCTCGCTGGCGGTCACCCGGCTGCCGGCCAACGTCAGCAGTTGCGACGCCACCCCCAGCAGCGGATTGGTCTGCACCAGTGAACGATCCGCGAGCCGCATCCGCAGTTGGTGGGCCGGGTGAGCGCCGCGCAGCACGTCACCGAGGCCGAAGTCGGCGTTGATCAGCGGTGCGTACGCCTCCACGTCGGGGCACATCACCAGGATGTCGCGGGGTTCCAGCGTGGGATCGTCGGCGAGCAGGCCGAGAAGCACCTCACGCAGAACGTCCACCTGCCTGGCCTGGCCGTGGCAGGCGTGCACCTGGACGGATCGGTCGGCCGTCGTCGCCGTGCGGCCTTGGGGCCGAACGGCATTCGCGGCGATGTCGGATTGCAGCCACCCCAGCAGCGTGTCGGGGTGTTCGCCGCCGCCCAGATACTCGTCGGTCCGAAGCTCGGTGGGCAGGATGAGCTGCAGTTCGCGCAGGTCCCTGCCGAGCGTGGCGAGCAGCGGGTGGTGAACGGCGCGATGGCTGGTGTCGTCGCGGCGAGGAACGGGGCCGCGCGCACCGGACAGGGCGCGCCACAGGTCGTCGCTGGGATGGGGCAACCACAGGTGCACGTCGTGGTGGGTCGACAGTGCGCCGAGTAGCTCGATCTCGGTGACCGGCAACCTCGTGTGGCCGAACAGCGACAATCGCGGCGGCAGGTCGGAGGCCGACGAGCGCAGGCGCGCAACGGTTTCACGATGGCGAATGTGCGGCGGGTCGGCGCCGACGCGGGCGACGAGCGCCTGCCACAACGGGGGTTGCCAGTGCAGATCGGCGTCGAGGTCGACGTGGCCGTCGCGCCAGTCGGCGAGCAACTGTGGGCGTTGCCGGGCATAGGAGGCGAACAGGCCCGCGATCCGTCGGGCCACCGAATAGCGCCTGCCCTGCCGCAGCTCCCTCTCCTCGCCGGTGGCGAAGTGGCCGAGGTGCGTCGCCAGCGTCCGGCACCAGGGCTGGTCGAGGCTCGCGTCGACGACCTCGAGCAGCGGCCACACCATGGCGTCCGGTGACCACGGATCGTGCTCGGCGGTGCCGGTGATCTCGGCGATGAGCGAATGCGGGTTGCGGAACTCGACCCCCGCGCAGACGCCGTCGGCGCCCGCACCGCGGCCAAGGACGTGGGACAGGCGCTGGCTCAGCCACCGTTCGACGCCGCGGGCGGGCACCAGCACCAGTTCCGTCGCGAACGGATCGTCGAGGGGTTGGCTCAGGAGAGCGCCCAGACCGTCGGCGAGGAGGTCGGTCCGCTCGGCACGGTGAAGGTGAAGCGACATTTGACGCCAAGCCTAGGGGGCACCGCCGACACGAGACGCGGCAATTCCTACCGTCCTGGCCGTCCGCTCCCAGGAAGCGTCCAGGTTCTCCGCCTAACGTTATCCGCGGAGCATCCCCCAGCTCCTTGATGGCTCGGCCCCGTCACGACCTCCCCCTGTGGTGACGGGGCCGAGATCGTCGCTAGGGTCCAAGGCGATGGCCGACGAACAGCTCTGGGACCAGATTCTGCGGCGCGCCGACGACGACCTCGACGCACCCGCGCGCAAGGTGCTGTCCGCCGCGTGGCGCGACCTGCCCGCGGACGCCCCGCCGACCGACGCGATCGGCCGGGTCGACGCCATCGTGGCGGCGCTGCAACGCCAGCGCGCCGCGGCCGCGTCGGTACCGGATGCCGCCGACCTCGAACGAGCCTGCGCCGCACTGCGTTCGGCCGTCGACGGGCAGGCCGCCGCCGCGCGTGTCGCGGACGCCCTCTCCGCCGACCGCATCCAGTTCCTCGAGACCAGCCTGGAGTTCCACGACCGGCACGGAACCCAGCCCTGCCCGGTGTGCGCGGCGACCGCGCTGGACGACGAGTGGGTGGTGCGGGCGCGCGCCGCACTGGCCGGCGAAAGGGACGCCGCGAGCGCGTTGCGGACGGCCAGGTCGACGGCACATCGTGCCCGCCAGGGGCTGACCGCACTGGTCCGCGGGGTGCAGGCACCGGCCGTCGAGGACGCCGGGCTGCCAGCGGTGGCCGAGGCCCGCAGCGCCCACCTGTCGTTCTCGGCGCTGCCGGCTGACGGCGACGACGCCCTGGCCGCGCACGTCGCCGGGACCTCTCGGCAGCTCCGGGCGGCCTACGACGCCCTTGGGCAGACCGCCGCGGCCGAATTGGCGGCGGCGCGCCAGGCGCAGTCGTGGCTGCGGGCGCTCACCTCTCCCCGCGGCGGGACCGGCTAGCTGCGCGCGAACTCCTCGGGCAACCCGTCGATGCCCGCCTGAATCGCGGCGATCGCGTCCTTGCGGGCCTTGAGCTTGCTGGCCCGGTGGGCCTTGGGGTTCAACCCGGCGGCCGCCTCGGCGGCGACGTCGTGGGCGCGCGCCAGCACGTTGCCGTCCTCGACGATCTCGTCCAGCCAGCCGGCGCGCACCGCGTCGTCGCCGGTGAACACCGCGGCCATGGCGACCGCGCGATGGAAGGCCGCGCGCGTCAACCGGTTTCGCATGATCTCGATGGCCGAGATCGGCAGCACCATCCCAATCGCGACCTCGTTGGCCTGGCATCGCGAACTGGGGGACCCGACGCGGTGGTCTCCGCTGAGCATCAGGAAGGATCCCATCGCGATGGCCGGACCCGTCGCGGCGATGATCACCGGAACCGGAAAACTCAGCAGGCGGATCGACAGCTCGAACCCGCCGGAGAGCATGCCGAGCGCGGCGGCGGCGTCACCGGAGTTGAAGACGCTGAGATCGAATCCGGCGCTGAACACCCGCGAGTTGCCGGCGAGGACGACGGCCTTGACCTCGCCGTCGCCGGCGGCCTTCTCGGCGCGGTCGAGCGCGGCGTTGACGTTCTGCTGCATCGTCGGCGACAGCACGTTGACCTTGCCGTCGTCGAGCGTGATCGTGGCGACGGACTCGGTCTGCTCGTAGGCAACGGTGCTTGTCATGCGCCCGATCGTACTTAGCGCATGGGGGCGGAATGACGCCCCGCCTGTCCGTTCCGGATCCAGGGGAAGTCCAGCTCGGTGGTCTGGTCGAACTGACGGGTCCGCCAGCGTTCCTGCACTTCGGCCGTGGCCTTGGTCATCCGGTCGATCTCGGCGCGGAACACGTCGGGCTGGGTTTCCTTGGACGCGTAGTGGAAGTAGGACAGCACGCCGCGCAGCAGCTCGAGCTTCTGCTTCTCCCGCTTGGCCAGGTCGTGGGTCGTCATCAGCTCGATGCGCTGCACCGGCTGCAGGTTGCCCCAGTCCAGGCGAAAGGTGGTGTCGAAGGTGCCGCGCCGAGACCACGCCCCGGACTTCTTGGACGAGGACTTGGGCCGGGCCCGGTCGGAGTAGGTCAGCGAGCCCTCGAACCGGTCCTCGATGAGCCCGCCGAGCTCCGCGCGGCTGATGGCGGAGTCCCACACGGTCCGCCACTCCTGCCCGGGGGCTAAGTACAACAGTTCGCTGGGCAGGTCGAGCTCGGCGACTTCGGGTGGCCCGTCGAGGCGGGGGTCCTCGTAGGCGGCGACGGTGGGGTGGTTGACGAAGTTCAGACGGATGTCGTGGGCCGCGGTCTGGCCGAAGTTGCGCACCACCAGCTCGATCACGTGCCAGTCGGAGGCGTGTGGCTCCATGTACATCGACACCTGCGGTCGCACCTGCTCGGTGCTGAGCTGCCGGTTGCGCTTGAGCTGGTGGTTTGCCCACACCAGGACCACGACGCCCAGCACCAGGGCGGCCCACGCGGCGATCGCCAGCCAGCCACCCGCCCCGAGGTTGCTCAGATTGGTGAGCCGATCATTGATCCAGTCCATGCGTCCCCGCCTCGTCGCACTGCGTTTGCCCACGACTTTAGTGCGTCGCTGACGACTGCGTAAGTCGAGCTCACTCGATTGTTAGCCAATTCGCAGAATGGCCGCCTGGCGAATTGTCCCCGGCGCGCCCGACTCGGCCAAACTCGCCAACGCCGAGGGGTGTCGCCGGCGGCGAAATGGGCGCGCAGCGGCGATTGCCTTTTGCGGTGAACACGTTGTCGCGCAGTGATTTTCGGAATCGCGCCGAGCGTAGTGGCGACTTTCCGGAATTCGCGGCGTTTGACGTCAGTGCTGATAACATTGCCGCGCAAATGAGCAACGTCCATTCCCGACCCGATGATGAGGGCGCCGCGCCATTGCGGCTGGCTTTTCTGACCGAGCTCTACCACCCACACATGGGCGGTCAGGAAGTCTTCTTTCAGGAGCTTGCCGAGGCGTTGGTTCGGCGCGGACATGCGGTGGACGTGTACTGCATCAGCCACGACGCGGCGCTCCCGGCTAGCGAGTGGATCAACGGGGTGCACGTCCACCGCACCCAGGGCAGTGGCGTGTACCCGAAGCCGGTCATCCCCGTGCTGCGGCGCAACTGGTCCGACATCTTCCGGTACAGCGCCGAGGTGCGCCGGGTGGCCTCCGCGGGTCGGTACGACTTCCACCTGCTCAACCAGTGGCCGCTGTTCCACGTTCCGGCGCTGAGCAGGCGCGCGCGGGCGCGCAGCGCGATCCACTGGTGCGAGGTGCGCACCGCCGACCCGGTGCTGATCCTGCAACGGGTGTTCCCGAAGATGGTGGCGACCAACTTCGCCGTCGGGGAGGCCGTGGCCGCGACGATCGGACGCCAGTCGGGCCGCGACTTCACGGTGCTGCCCAGCGGCATCGAGCTCGACCGCTACCGGTCGGCCGACCGCAGCACCCGCTCCGGAGTGCTCTACGTCGGTCGGTTGGCCCCGCACAAGAACATGCCGCTGCTGATCGACGCGTTCGACCTCGCGGTGGCGCGTGGCCTCACCGGTGACCTGGTGATCGCCGGCGACGGACCCTCGCGCGCCGACGTCGCGGAGTACGCGAGCCGGTCGCCCAACGCCGACCGGATCAAGGTGCTCGGCTCGGTCGACGAGGCACAGAAGATCGAGTTGCTCTCGCGTGCATCGGTTCTCGGAATGCCGAGCACACGCGAAGGGTTCCCCCGGGTGATCGCCGAGGCCATGGCGAGCGGCCTGCCCGTCGTCACGCCCCGCTTCGAGGAGAACGGTGGCAAGGACGTCGTCGCGCAATACGGCGCGGGCATCGTGTGCGGCACCGCGCCGGCCGACGTCGCCGACGCGCTACTGGCCGCCGAAGAGGGGTGGGACGGCTTCTCCCGGGCGGGACTGGCGGGCGCCACGTCCCTGGACTGGTCCGGCATCGCGGCGACGTTCGAAGACCGCGTGCGACAGACGACGTCGACGTGACTCAGCAGAGCCGACGAGTGAAGGAATCCGCGTGCGGGGGCAGGTCGTCGATCTAGTCGTCGGCCGATGAGGCACGACGACGACTGCGCCGCACCGCGAGTCCGAGAACCACCGCCGCCAACGCAACGGATCCGATCCCGATGGCAAGCCACATCGGCCAGCTCGCGTCCTCCTGCGGTGCGGTCGGCGCGGACACGTTGGAATCGATCGACAGGTCTTCGACTACGCCTGCGGCACCGGCCGCGGCAACGTTGCCGTCCAAGCGCGACCAGCCGCCGGGTAGCCGGGCGACGTAGTCGAGGACGGGTTCGACGAGTGACCACGCGCCGCTGGTGGTCACGAGGATCACCGTTCGGTTGTGTGGGACGTCGGCGAAGGCTTGGATGGAGCCCAGGCCCCCATCGATGTCGGTGCGGAGTTGCTTGCTCAGATCGATTCGCACGTCAGTGCTTTCACCGCCGACGGGCGGCTGCAGGGACGTCTTGCCGATCGTCGCCGCGTTGGCCAGGATCAGTGCGCCGGTCGTCGAGTCGGCAGCTGACTCGACATCGACGACGCGCGGCATCATCGCCGTGCCGCTCGTGCGCGCGATCTCCGCGACGGTCCTGACCGCGTAGTCGAGCTCATCAGGGTTGGACCCGTCGAACGCGACGAGGAACTCGGGGGTGAACTCCGACGGTACGGCGCTGAACCCGCCCAGGGCTGGTCCGCCGCGACGCATCGTCAAGGTGGAGCGGGGGTCGAGCTGAAAGGTCATCGGAGCGATTGTCGGGCTGCACAGCTGGCGGGGACTGAAGGTCAGATCGAATTCGAGATCGACTCTTTGCCTGAGGAAGTCCGCGGGCACGTCGAACGTCGCATCGACTCGGCCGCTGTCGTTGAGGGGTGTCGTGAACACCACTTGACCCCCGGCCCGCACCATCAGGCTGGCGGAGTCGAGTGAAGCGACCGGCGTGTGGTTGGCCAGAAGGTGCACCTGCACTCCGTCTACCCGCCCTGCCCCCAGGGCCGAGCGATCGACCCCCACCGTGAGCTTCGACGTGCGCAGCACGGTGCTCTCACCGGCAATGTTCAGCTGTCCAAACGACAGTTCGTCGGAAGCGGTTTCCGCCCGAGAACCGGCCTCGTCCACGCGCGCACTCGGAACCTGCAGGAGGGATTGCAATTGGTTGACGACGGGGGACAGCTGATCGGCGAGTTGATCTCCCCGTCCGGTGACCTTGAGGTATACGTCGGACTTGCTGGCGTTGACGACGTCGATGGCGGCGTCTCCGCCCTCGATCACCACGGCGCGCGTGAACTGCGGCGCGGGTGGGGGCGTCGCGCCGCGGCGCTGCTTCACCACGGTGATGGCCGTATTTTGCGGTGCGTACGTCCGAGCCACGACAGACGCCAACGTCAGGACCGCCTGCTGCTCCGATTGGTCGGCGTCCAGCGGGGCGTAGATGGTGAGTCCCTGAAGGATGGGCGGGAAGAAGTCGGCAAGGGTGTTGGGAGCGGGCTCGTTTCCGGCGAACACGGCAGCAAGGTCGCTCAACTGCACCTGCTCTGCCCGCCCGCAGCGCTGCTCCTGTGGGACCGGAGCTTCTCTTACCGTGAACGACAATCCGATGCCGGATCGGCCGGGCTGTGCGGCCGAGACGTCGACGTCGAACGGCACGACGGCTTGTGCTGGGCTCACGGAGGGCAGGTCTACGGTCGCCAGGAATCTGCCCGTGGTGTCGTCGATCTCGACGAAGCCCGCACCGAAGTCCACCGGTGCGTGGATGAGGCCGCGGAGGCGTTTGACGCTCATGCCCGGTTGGAGGGGAATCGTAAAGTCCTGGTTGATGTTTGCGCCGGTCAACGTCATCGACGGATTCAGGCCCAAGTCGTTCCACGGCAAGGTCAATTCGTCGGCCGTCGCAGGATCTGCGTTGAGCGGATCTGCACTGGCTGTCGATGGCGCGGCGAGCGAGCCCACGAGCAGGGCAGACAGCATCAGCTTCAGGGCCGGACCGACTCCTATCCGCAACGGCGTGCGCCCCTTTCGCGCCCCCGCCGTCCTACCGACCTCATGAGTGTGCCGAGAAGACACGTCGCTCCCGCCTCGAGTGAATGCCCGTTGAACCACGTCTGCCGTCGCACGGTACTGGCAAACCGTGCTTCGCGGAGGACAACGCGCCGTTGGGCAAGCTGCTTCGGGAGGCAAGGCCGTGTCCGGCCAACGGAGCGTCTCGGCGCAGCTACCATACTGACCGCAACGGCTATAGGACGGAGCGTCGCAGTTGGCAGCCAGCGCGTCGAGAGTCCCTGCGACTGCTATCGAACAGGTCTCGTCCCTCGAGAGACGACTACTGCTGACGAAGCTGGTCCTCGGCGCGCTCGTCGGGCTCTGCATCGGCGCGCTCGCGGGTGGGCTGGCGTTCGCCGGCGTGCACCGAAACGCTACGGCGACAGCGTTTCTACGACTGCAAAACCCGGCCGACCTGACGGCTGTCGCGGGAGGGGCGAGTCAAATCACTCCCGACACTCAGGACGGTACGACGCAGTTCGTGGCGGGCGAGGTCACCTACCTCTCCGGCGACGGCTTTGCGCTGCTCGTCGCCAGGAAGATGGCCAAGAACGATCCGGTGGAGTTGAAGGTCCTGCAGGCGAGCGAATCCGCCGTGGTGACGATTAGCTGCAGCAGTACCTCCGGTGACGAAGCCAGGAGGACCGTCCAGACGGCCATCGATCTGTATGGCCAACAGCTCCAGCAGCGAGTCGACCGGCAAGTGCGGACGATCATGCCAAGGCTGTCGGAATGGCAGGCACAAAGCGCATCCGACCCTGCACGCGCACAGACCATTCAGCGGTTGCGAGACAGTATCCAACTGCAGGCGGACATGGCGCGGAAACTCGTGGTGATGCAGTCACCCACTCTGGACGACCCCGGTGTCGACGCGTGGGTCGTGGGGATGATCGTGGGCGGGCTAGTCGGTGGCTCGTCCGCGCTCGCGTGGCTGTGCGTTCGCTGGCGACGGTCGGGCCTGGGCGCGGTGGCACGAAGCCTCGCCGACGGTGCGGACCGAATTCTGCTTCCAGCGGTCGATCTCGACATGCCGCCGCGAGATGAGTGGTCAACCGAGCAATTTGGCCTTGCCAGCACTCTGTACGCAATTTGCCGTTCCGGCACGACGTCTCGCGTCATCCTCGTCGTGGGAGCGTCGGCTTCGTCGGGGGCGTCCGTCGTCTCCTCGCTACTCGAGCTCGCCGTCGAGCAAAGCCCCTCTCAGCCTGCGGTGACGACGCGGGTGGTGGACGGCGGAGCGATCGGCGACGGGGGCGTCCCCCTCGATCTCATCGAGTCGGCAACCTCCGTCGTATTGGTAGGACGCCTTGCGCTTGACGATTCAGCAAAGATAGAGCGCGCCTTGGCAATGGCGGACGGGGCTCGCGATGTGCCTCTGACGGCCGTCTTCACTTATCGTCGCGGGCCGTCGACCCGGTTGTTTCGAACGCATTGAGCGACTGGAAGCCAACGAATGCGCGACGATGGTCCGATGACCGACCTGATGTTCGATGCGAGACACATCGATCAGAGCGGGATAGGTACCTACATTCGCATGCAGCTTCCCCGTCTGGAACGAATGCTGGCCCGACATGGCCGAACACTCGTCGTTCTGGCGGACCGAGACAACGCGCCCGTCGTGGAGGACGGGACCGCGATCGTCTTCTCGAAATACCCGGCCGCGCCGATGTATTCCATCCAGGAGCAGCGAGCCTGGGATTCGGCC